>ERZ826016.132-NODE-132-length-89852-cov-10.353275_pt1 | contig 89852 bp, 78 predicted proteins | sample MGYA00519872_ERZ826016 | MGnify/ENA primary metagenome ERZ826016 (study PRJEB31778, sample SAMEA3449218) | human gut metagenome | biome: human gut; feature: human-associated habitat; material: faeces | place: United Kingdom | collected 2010/2012 ... | reverse complement strand
GAGCACCTGACTCTTAATCAGGGTGTCCAGGGTTCGAACCCCTGATCGCGCACTAAAGGTACCAGTTTTGCGGATGACCGCGGGGTTGGTGCTTTTTTTATGCGATGGGAAGCTTTCTTCCTATTTATTACAGAACAACGCCACAAGAGAATTACTTTTGCATAACTCTCTTATGGCAGATATTTAAATGAGGTTCATAACGTGATGCATATGTACATATATATATTTATTGCAGCCCTTGTACTTTTTATCTCCGGGCTGCTCTCTTTTTTCAATAAGAAAAGGCGACTTACCGATGAGGTTCGTGACCGATACAATGCAGTGCCGCTCCTCACGCCGACCGAAGCCGCCTTCTATCCCACACTCGAGTCCATTGCCGCGCGTCACGACTATCTTCTATATATAAAGGTGCGTCTCGCCGACATCGCGCGCACCGCACGAGCCGACGACTACAACACATACATGAAGTATTTCGGCAAGGTAAAGGCAAAGCACGTCGATTTTGTCCTATGCGACCGCGACTTTTTCCCTCGCGTCGTTGTCGAGCTTGACGACAAATCCCACGAAAACAAGCGCAACTACGAGAATGACCTCCTAAAAGATGCCGTGCTTGAGAGCATTGGCATCCCCGTGGTGCGCATTCCCGTGGCTGACAGCTACAACCGCAGAGCGATTGAGCGCAAAATATTCCGGTATGATTAGGAAGTTCGCCCCATTTGCCTCAGGGAACGGTATGAAATGGCTCTCAGGGTCAACAGCAAGCCACTCATTAATAGCCTCTGACTCATGCTCATAGTCGCCTTTTATATTTACACTTGAGCGCGGCTCCTCAAAATATGAGAATAAGATATCCCCATAAAGTGCGATTGACTGGTACTTATCCCCGCGGAGCAGTCCTTCATTCACAATGGCAACGTGATGATATACATATTCAAACAGCTTGTCCTCACGCAGCTTCGCAATTCTTCCGCGCCTGTGCTCCGGATGTCTGTCCTGCTGCCACTGCTCCACGCTCTCCGGCACATTATGGTAATAAATGTGAAACATCTTCATCCACTTCACCTTACCGCCATCCGCAGGCCAGTTCTCAAGCATCGGTGCAAGCGGTGCCATAAAGCTGTCAACCTCTGTATCTTCTGCATCTGCGTCGTCTTTTATTTCCTCATAATACAAAAAAAGCATATTCTCATAGTGATACAATGCCACCGTCAGCATTTTCCCCTCGTCTATAAGCTGCTGTGCATTGCTTCTGCAGTTCTCCACTGCTGCTGTTATATCTGCACATCCTTGTGTAAGCTGTGCACGGTAATGGTTTCTGATTATCATGATGTGATCTCCTTTACAACTTCATCTTTAAGAAAAAGAATAAATATTTTTCCTAATTTATGTATATTATATACATTTTATCCCATAATATCCATTTATTTATATTCTATTTTTTAATTGACAATCCTAATCGTTTGTAGTATTTTAGAAACAAATTTGTTGATTTATCAACAAATATTTAATTTAAAGGAGTTTCCCATGTTCAATCGTTTCGAGCAATTCACAACTGCCATATCACAGATATACAAGAGCGTGCAGAAAATCAAGACCAACGAGGTCAACTCCTACGGTCTGAAGGCTAACCATGTCATGATTTTATTCCAGCTTAAAAAGCACGAGGACGGACTCACACCGTCACAGCTGCGTGGGCTGTGCGATGTCGATAAGGCAGCCATAAGCCGAGCCGTCAAGGAACTCACAAGCCAGGGCTTTATACGCAATGCTGACTCCGACGGCAGAAAATACCGCGTACCGATTGTCCTGACCGATGAAGGCGAACAGGCGGCTCTGCACGTCGAGGAGGCAATCAAGCACGCCGTAGAAATCGGAGGTGCAGGGCTCACCGACAGGCAACGCGCCGAGTTCTACCATTCGCTTCTCCTCATCGCACGCAACCTCGAGGGCTACACCGAGTGTTGATGCCGTAATCTAAATAAGAAAAAAGAAAGGTCTACACATGAATATATTTAAGAAGGCATACTGCCGCACATTTCAGACTGTATTTAAAATTGCCATTCCTCTTCTTCCATACCGCTCGCCCAAGCTTTTACACGGAATGGACGAGCTTGTTGACAAATTAAAGGAAAAGAAGCTCTCCTCTGTTCTTCTCGTGACCGATGCCGGCATCAGAAAGCTCGGTCTCACGGCTCATCTTGAGGAGCTTCTACTGAAGGCAGGCATCTCCTGCACCGTATATGACGGCACGGTAGCCAATCCGACCACAGACAACGTCTCAGAAGCTCTTGCTTTATATAAGGAAAATAACTGTCAGGCTCTTATAGGCTTCGGAGGTGGTTCCTCCATGGACTGTGCAAAAGCAGTCGGAGCATGCATCGCCCGTCCCAGGACTCCGCTCATGAAGATGAAGGGCATCTTAAAGGTCATCCGGCCGCTCCCACCTCTTTTTGCCGTACCCACAACCGCGGGCACAGGCAGCGAGACAACCCTTGCCGCGGTTATAACAGACGCCGATACGAGAGTTAAATATCCGATTAATGATTTTCCGCTTATTCCGAAATATGCAGTGCTTGACCCGGAAGTCACGCGCTCACTCCCGCCTTTTATAACGGCTTCGACAGGTCTTGACGCGCTCACACACGCTGTCGAGGCATACATCGGGCGTTCAACCACCAAAAAGACAAGAACTGCTGCCGTGAAAGCTGTCGACCTGATTTTTCACAATCTGCGTGAAGCATACCACGATGGCAATAATATGACTGCACGCCGCAATATGCTGCATGCTTCCTACTATGCCGGAGTTGCATTTACAATATCCTATGTCGGCTACGTCCACGCCGTGGCTCATTCTCTCGGAGGAAAATATAACATTCCGCACGGTCTTGCCAACGCTGTCCTGCTGCCGATTGTTCTGCGCGATTACGCCTCATCAATTCAGGGAAAGCTTCACGACCTTGCAAATGCAGCCGGCTTATCCGACGAGAACGACACTGACTGTGTTGCCGCAGAAAAGTTCATATGTGCCATAGAGGACATGCTTGATGAGTTCTCACTCGGCCGCACGCTCCCCGGAATAAAGACGGAGGACATTCCCAAGCTTGCGCGCCATGCCGACGCCGAAGGCAATCCGCTCTACCCTGTTCCGGTGCTCATGAACGCGAAGGAACTCGAGCATTTCTATACTGCGGTGCAGGAGTAATGCAAAACCCCACTGCCTGAGTCGCTTCAATACTTTAATATGGAGGAATTATGGATAAAACAGAAATTGCCAATCTTATAGACGCCCAGCGCACTTTTTTTGCCACGGGCAGTACCTTGAATGCCGATTACAGGATAACGGCTCTCAGAAAATTAAAAAACTGCATTAAGGCTCACGAGCAGGATATTATGAACGCACTGAGAACAGACCTCGGCAAAGGCCCGCAGGAGAGCTACATGTGTGAGGTCGGACTTACTCTGAGTGAAATAAGCTACATGCTGTCGCACACCAGACGCTTTATGCGTGAAAAGACCGTCGCCACACCGCTTGCACAGTTCGCCTCAAGAAGCTATGTCAAGCCGTCACCTTATGGAACGGTGCTTATAATGAGCCCCTGGAATTATCCTTTTCTTCTCACAATGGAGCCTCTTGTCGACGCACTCGCTGCCGGCAACACAGCCATCATAAAGCCAAGTGCCTACTCACCTGCCACAAGCGAGGTTATCAGCAGAATAGTCGGTGAGTGCTTTAATCCGGAATATGTGGCAGTGGTTACGGGCGGTCGTGCCGAGAACACCTGCCTGTTGGATGCCGATTTTGACTATATCTTTTTTACAGGAAGCAAGACCGTCGGAAAAGAGGTCATGCGTCACGCGGCTGAACATCTTACACCTGTTACATTGGAACTTGGCGGAAAGAGCCCCTGCATTGTCGCTCCCGATGCCGACCTGAAGCTCGCCGCCCGCCGAATTGTCTTTGGCAAATACCTCAACTGCGGTCAGACCTGCGTAGCCCCTGACTATGTTCTGTGCCACAGCTCAGTGTATGAAAAATTTATTGAGTATGTAAAAGCTGAAATTAAAAGACAGTTTTCAGATAAGCCTCTGCAAAATCCTGAATACGGAAAAATAATCAACGAGAAGCATTTTAACCGCATTCTCGGTCTCATCGACAGAGACAAGCTTGTCTTCGGAGGTGCCTCAGATGCGGATGCTCTTCGTATTGAGCCTGTTGTCATGCGCGATATCACCGAAGATGACGCCGTGATGAAGGAGGAGATATTCGGACCTGTCATGCCGGTTCTCTCCTATGATGATACAGAAGGCATGATTGCCCGCATCAACAGCCATGACCACCCGCTTGCGCTCTATGTATTTTCGGGAAATAAAGCTTTTATCAAAAAAATAACATCCTCCATAAGCTTCGGCGGAGGATGTGTGAATGACACGATAATACACCTTGCCACCTCCAACATGGGCTTTGGCGGCGTAGGCGGAAGCGGCATGGGCTCATATCACGGTCGTGACGGCTTCAACACCTTCTCACACCGCAAGAGCATCGTTGACAAAAAGACATGGCTCGACCTTCCGATGCGCTATCAGCCTTACAGCGGGTTCATGGACAGGATGATAAGGATGTTTCTCAAATAAAAATTCATAACTTTATGCTTAAGTTATTAAATATTATACTATAAACAATGGTTTTCGTATTGTTTTTATGATAAAATACCATTGCTGCCATCCCCAGACAGGCAAAGGAAGGGGGCGTGTACCCAATGGAACAACTTTTGTCCATAGTAGTCTCTATTATGGCAAGTGTAATTGCATATTACATTTGTAAATGGTTGGATGGGGACAAAAAAGACCGGTAGCCAGCCTGAGGCTTAAGCCACCTTGCAAAAACGGAATAGAAAACCCTCAAAGGCCGACATCCTTTGAGGGTTTTCGTGTACCTAATGGAATACTTTTGTCTACTCATATATAGTAACATATATTATGATCCGATTCAAGTATATGCATTAAATTTTTTTCTATTCTTTTCACCCGCACTTTTTCTTTTTCCCGCATCCTAATGCGTCCGCGAGTTCGTCGAGTGACTTCTTGAATTGGCAGAGATGCTTGTTAAGCTTCTTGTGAGTATACGCAAAGCATCTCAATCTGCACTCGTATCCCTTACCCATCCGTATATTCTCCCATCGTCATTTCTTCTATAATATTATATTATGATGTTTTGGTCAAAACATGTGCTATAATCTTAACGTGTATAACGTATTATATTTATGCATATCACGACTTTTGGGAAAAGCTTAGATGTTCTTAGAACTCTGCTAAGTCCCTAGCCAAAAGCAGCACGGATGCTGCTTTAGAAGCAATGCATACAGGGATGTATGCTTTGCTTCGGTGGCAAATGTATAGAATACCTTTCTCAGAGTTCTTAGAACAACTTGCTTCGGACAACGGAGCTGATATGCATAAATATAATACGTTATACACTCGTATATTTTGACCTCAACATCTTTTTATAAAATTATAAAAGATTTATAAGCGGATAATCCCCGGTAAATACCGTCACGGCAGGTCCCGTCATATATACCACATTGTCCTTCTCATCCCACTCAATGAATAAGTCTCCACCGAGAAGATGCACCGTTACCTTTCTGTCACACAGACCGTTCAACATAGTTGCAACGGCGGACGCACAGGCACCTGTCCCGCAAGCAAGCGTCTCACCCGTTCCTCTCTCCCACACGCGCATATAGATATTCTTTCTGTCAGCTATTCGGATGAACTCTGTATTCGTGCGCTCCGGAAATACAGGATGGCTCTCAAAGAGTGGTCCTATTTTCTCTATATCTACTGCCTTTTCGTCGTCGACATATGTTATTACATGCGGATTTCCCATGGATACACAGCTCACCCTGTACTCTTTTCCTTCGACGGTGAGCGGAGCGTCAAGAACGACCGGAACCTTATCGAGAGCCGAATTTTCATATCCCTCATGCAGCGGTGCCGCAAGGTCACTTCCGTCAACCTCTATCTTTCTTGTCGCCTCGAGAGTTGTCGGAACAAGTGCCGGTTCAAATATAGGAGCTCCCATATTCACTCTGACCTCCGCTACCTGTCCACCTAACACTCTGAGGTTGAGATACTTGATTCCTGCTGCCGTCTCAATCGACACGTCAAGCTTGTCCGTCAGTCCGAAATCATACACATACTTTCCGACACAACGTATTCCGTTACCGCACATTGCACTGCGTGAGCCGTCGGCATTATACATTTCCATATAAAAGTCCGCTGCCTTTGACGGCTTGATGAGAATAAGCCCGTCAGAACCTATTCCGAAATGTCTGTCACTCACCGCTCTTGCTATATCGGCAGGTGCTGCAAGCTCCTCCTTGGTGCAGTCAACATACACATAATCGTTTCCAAGTCCCTGCATTTTTGTAAATTTCATAGTATACTGTCCTCGTTTCCAATTAAAAATTATATTTATTTTACTTTCCCTTTTATGCTGTCATGCATCTTCCTATACATACAGGCTGAGCACCATCTGTGCGGACTCTATAAGCTTACTTCCGCTGTCCATAGCACATTTCTGAATATATCTGTGTGCCTCGTCCTCCGTCATGTGATTCCGCTCCATAAGGATTGCTTTTGCATTATCGATAATCTTACGCTCCTCAACATTTCTGACGGCAGGCTGCGTTCTTTGGCGCCTTCTGCGTCTGTATTGAGCTTCAAACATCATATGAAGCGTGTTCACAAAGTCAACTGTCTTTACAGGCATCGATATACTCATTATCTCATCCGGACATTGGGAAAGTACTCTCTCAGAGGCTAACAAAAGAAGCTCAAACTGCGGCGGAAGGCTCTCACTAAGCTCCGAATACAACATATCCGGCAGCTTATAACCTGATATTACAATACCTCCGCTCAAGGAATGTGCATGTTCAAGTGCAAAAGCACCTGACGTACACACAACATCTACATGAAAGCCGTTTCTGACAAGGAGGCTTTTTATTCCCTTGCCATCTTCAACCTTGGGAAACACAATAATTATGTTTTCCATATATCAGCCCTCCGTATTAGTACTTATAAAGGTACTGCTTTATTTCCCAGTCGGTTATCTGGGTGGAATAATTTCTCCACTCCTTCTTAATATTATCAAGATATACCTTTGTTATATGTGGCCCAAGTGTATTTTTAAGGTACTCATCTGCTGCAAGCTCAATTCCCGCCTCCATGAGATTCTCAGGAAGACTTCCTATTCCTGCCGTGCTTCGCTCCTCATCGGTCATGTCATATATATTTCTGTTAACTGCCTCCGGTATCTGAAGATTTCTCTTTATCCCGTCAAGTCCTGCCGCAAGGCACACGGCAAGAACAAGATAAGGATTAGCTGTCGGATCCGGACTTCTAAGCTCCGCTCTCGTGCCCTCCCCGTGCGAAGCAGGTATGCGTATAAGCGGACTTCTGTTTGTTGCCGACCATGCAATATATACCGGAGCTTCATATCCCGGAACCAGTCTCTTATATGAATTGATAAGCGGATTGGCAATGGCGGTTATGCCCTTCACATGTTCTAACAGTCCTGCGATGAACTGATAAGCTGTTCTGCTGAGCCCCAGCTTATCCTCAGGGTCATAAAAAGCATTCTTTCCATCCTTTGACAGTGACATATTTATGTGCATACCTGAACCATTTATGCCGTATCTCGGCTTCGGCATAAATGTAGCATACATTCCGTTTCTTTTAGCAATAGTCTTTACAACGAGCTTGAAGGTCATTATGTCGTCCGCAATTTTAAGTCCCTCATCATACTTAAAATCTATTTCATGCTGTGCCGGTGCCGCCTCATGGTGTGATGCCTCGATAACAAAACCCATATCCTCAAGAGTAAGTACCATGTCACGTCTTGCGTTCTCACCATAATCGTTAGGTCCCAGATCAAAATATCCTGCCTGCTCGTCAGACTCCGTTGTCGGACGTCCTGCCTCATCGGAAGAAAACAGGAAGAACTCACATTCAGGTCCCACATTGAATGTATATCCCATATCCGCTGCTTCCTTTAATACCTTTTTTAAAATATATCTCGGGTCTCCCTCAAAAGGTGTTCCATCCGGCTTATATACGTCGCAGATAAGTCTTGCAACCTTACCCTGCTGTGGTCTCCAAGGAAAAATTGTAAAGCTGTCGAGATCAGGGTACAGATACATATCTGACTCCTCAATTCTGACAAAACCGTCTATCGACGCTCCGTCAAACATAATTTTATTATCCAATGCTCTTTTCAGCTGACTTGATGTAATCGCAACATTTTTAAGTATTCCAAACGCGTCTGTGAACTGTAAACGTACGAACTCGACATCCTCCTCGGCTACAAGTCTCAGAATATCTTCCTTGCTGTATCTGCTCATCTCTGTACCTCCGTGTTTCCTATTAACGCAATGCATCCTCGAAAATCTACAATTTTTTCAGGATGGCATTGCACATGCTTCGATAATTATATCAAACGGTATACTCATTTTCAATGTTTTGTTGCTTCCGCATGATAGTGCTTTACTTTGTTAATATGTGAGGCGCATTTTTTTAAGTCTGCATGCCACAACTTTTTTCTTAATTATGTGTCATAAAAATATTTATAAATATGCACTCGTGTCTCTCATCCACACGATGGCAGACTTTTTTCGTTGACGAATATCTTCTTATAATGTATAACTTGAATATATGCCACGTTTTGCGAATAAATTCACATACTGTGAATATAGCATTACATAGGAAATTTTTGATATTATCAAACACAATTAGGAGGAAATATGTCAGGAAAAAGAAATAGCAAGCCGACGCACAGTCTGATAGCCATGCTTTTATGTCTGTGCCTTGGCATAACCACACTCGCCGGGTGCAGCAGGACAGCCTCGTCGGACGGAACAATCTACCTTGAGAGCACCTCACAGACCGTCGATTCTTCCACGGAAAATACCGAGACGGCTTCCACCGTCGAAGCCACGTCCGAACCAGCTTCCGAGGAGACAACCGAGGTTACGGCGACAGTCGCACCCGTTAGCGTCAACCTTATCGCTGTAGGCGATATGCTTTTGCACGGTGGAATACACAACAGCGCCCTGCAGGCTGACGGAAGCTACAACTACGAGCATGTATTTGAACACACAAAGAATAGAATCGCTGCCGCAGACATAGCGGTTGCCAATCAGGAGGTTATACTCGGCGGTGTCGAACTCGGTGTGAGCAGCTACCCGCAGTTCAATTCACCGCAGGACTTCGGCGATGCCTTGGTCGATGCCGGCTTTGACGTGATTCTGCACGCGAGCAACCACACGATGGATAAGGACACTGTCGCTGTTTTAAACACAATTCATTTCTGGAAGGAAAAGCATCCCGACATCACATTTCTCGGCATCAACGAAAATCAGGAGGAGCGCAACACAATCCGCATCGTCGAGAAAGACGGAATTAAGCTTGCGATGCTCAATTACACCTACGGTCTTAACGGCTTTTCACTCCCTTCCGACAAGCCTTACCTCGTAAATCTTATGGATGAGGCTCACAAAACCGAGATTGCCGAGGATTTAAAGAAAGCCCGCGAGGAGGCGGACTTCGTCATCGTGTACCCTCACTGGGGAACGGAATATGTACTTGAGGCTACCGACGAGCAGAAGCAGTGGGCGCAGTTCTTCGCCGACAATGGTGCCGACCTTATAATAGGAACGCATCCGCATGTCGTTGAGCCTGTCGAGTGGATTACAGCCTCAGACGGCAGACAGACGCTCGTATATTACTCCCTGGGAAACTACATTTCCATACAGTACTACAACTACTCCATGCTCGGAGGCTTTGCCGAGGTGACAATCACAAAGGATTCCTCGGGAACCTACATATCGGACTACGACATGGATTTTCTCGTGACGCACTACACCGCGGGACGCACTGAAATGACGACCTACTTCTTAAGCGACTACACCGACGAGCTTGCAAGCCGTCACGCCATACTCACCGAGCCTTACGCCGGACAGTATGCCGAGAGCTACCGCAATGTGAACCAGTGGTATCCGTTCACGGTCGACGGGCTGTGGAATCTCGCAAGACAGATATGCCCGCAGTTTGTGGATTAAGCTTATAAAAACCACAGCAATCAACGGCTGTTTTGGGGAGGTAAAATCATGGAAATAAAACTATACACAAAAGACCGTATTCCTGATGTTTTGCAGTTCGAGCGTGACCTGCGCTTGGAGGAGGACTTCTGGTACTGGGAGATTGATGAGAAGTACATTGCAAATGTGACAGCAAGCTTTGAAAATCCCGCCTTTGCCACTTCGCTCTCTCTGCTTGCTTACATGGATGGCAAAGTTGTCGGAAGAATTGACTCTACCCTTATTTGCAGTCATTTTGACGGCTCTGTCAAAGCATACTTAGATTGGATTTGTGTAATCAAAAGCTACCGCCACAAGGGTGTTGCACAAGCCCTCATGCATACCTTGCGAAAAGAGTTAAAAGAACGCAAAGCCGACACTCTGGTTGGGCTTATTGCCTCCAACGAGGATGCCCAGCACTTCTATCGCAGTCTTCCCGACTCTGAAATAAGGGACGAAGGCATCTGGATTAATTTATAATCATGAAATAGAAAAAAGGCATGATTTCGGTCATGCCTTTTTTCTATCTGAGCAATCCTGCCGCCCCTCGCACATCACTCATCCGCAATCTGCTTCCCAGTATGATCCATGTGATACTTTCCGGTATGTATGAGCTCCGCGACCGTCACAAAGCTGTAGCCCTGCTCCTCGAGGCTGGTTATGATGCTGTCGAGCGCATCCGCCGTGTACTTGGCTCCGTTGTGCATGAGAATTATCGCCCCGCTGTCAAGACTCTTGTGCTGAGTGACCGTCCTCACTATCGAATCCACGCCGTAGTCCTTCCAGTCGAGACTGTCCACACTCCACTGTATCGTATAATATCCAAGGCTGTCGGCGACCTTCACGACCGCATCGTTATAGTCCCCGTAGGGTGGACGGAAAAGGCACATCTCATAGCCCGTCAATGCCTTCACCTTGTCATGAACCTTCATAAGTTCCTGTTTCTTCTGCTCATCCGTGAGCCTGGTCATGAACTTGTGATTCTCGCTGTGATTTCCGAAGGCGTGCCCCGCCTCAATTATCTTCTTCACGTCGTCCGGATAAGCCTCAACCCAGCCCCCCGTGGCAAAAAACGTAACCTTCACGTTGTGCTTTTCAAGTATATCGAGAATCTTCTGTGTATCCTCATTCCCCCACGCGGCATCAAACGTGAGTGCCACCACCTTGTCGTCCCTGTCAACACAGTATATAGGAAGCTCTCTCGCTGATATTGCAGCGTTATTTGCGACATCGACAACCGCCATAGGTGCCGCGTATGCTATCCCCGCAAGCAGAAGCAGCATAAAACCTGCTGCCACGTTCTTTTTATTTCTCTTCACAAACGAGCGAAGCTTCCCGCCTGCAGTTTTTAGCTCGTTTAATTTTACACTTCCCCTTATAAACATAAAAACCCCCGACATATATTCCTACTAAAATATATACCGAAGGCTTTTCCTGAATACCAAATTATATTTAATTCACTTCCTCGACGAAGTTCACACCTTCAACATTTCTTAGCTGTTCGATGACCTCCGCGTGCCCGACGAACTTCACAAGCTTTACAACGAGAAGCACACCTATGTGCTTGTCTGAGGTTCTCGCCTTTCCCGTCTCGAACTCCGTCACGTTGATGTCAAGATTGCGAAGCGTCTCTAAAAGCCTGCCGACGTATGAGACGTCCGTAAGCTCGACGTATATTCCTATGACTCTGGCATTGGTCTCCATGCGCGTCTCAACCTTGTGAAGAAACGTGTTGATTATATAGCACATAACAGTAGCTATGATTCCGCCCGAGTAGAAGCCTGTTCCGAACGCAAGTCCTATACACGCTACCACCCACAGCCCTGCCGCCGTGGTGAGACCTCTTATCTTCTGAATCCCCGTCACCATAATAGTTCCGGCTCCCAAAAAGCCTATACCGCTTATTACCTGAGCCGCCATTCGCGAGGCATCTATGCCCGCATAATGCTCAGCCATGTATTGGTTGGTAATCATCGCAAGTGCCGAGCCCACGCACACAAGCATGTGTGTTCTAAAGCCCGCCGGACGCTTCTTCTTACCTCTCTCAAGTCCCAACAAGCCTCCGCATATAAGTGCAAGCAGCAGCCTAATCATTGTTGAAACAATATTAATGCTCTCTAAATATTCCATATAAAATATCGGACTAGCTGCCTATCGCAGTTCCAAGACCGTTCTTCATTCTTCCGTACATGCTTCCGTCGCATACCACACAGTTGCGTCCGTTCTCCTTCGCCATGTAGAGTGCCTGGTCAGCCTCCTCATAGAGCTCCTTGACGCTGTTATGAGTGTCGGGATAGGTACAAGCCACTCCCATGCTCACCGTGACATACTGTGAAACCTCGACATAGGCATGTTCAATTCTAAGGTCAGCAACCGCACTTCTTATCTTGAGCGCAAGTCCTATAATCTCCTTCTTATTCATATTCTGCACGAACACAAGGAACTCCTCCCCGCCTGTCCGCACCACAATATCAGTCTGCCTTCTCGCAGAGTCCTCGATGGCTCCCGCAATCTTTTTAAGGCACTCATCACCCTCGGGATGTCCGAACTTATCGTTATACTTCTTAAAGAAATCTATGTCTATCGCGATAACTCCTACCATCACATGGCTTCGCATACTTATAGGCCATATAACACCTGCACGTCTTATAAATCCACGTCTGTTGGTAAGCCCCGTAAGCGGATCCTGCTCTGACGCAAAGGTCTTCTCCTTAAGTTCACCCTTAATGCGCTCTCTGCTCCTGAACAGTTCCTGTATATATCTTCCTGCTGCAACAGCCGCAACGCTTATCACGCCTGTCCCCACTGCCTCACGAACACCGTCAGCCGCCGCGGCCGCGGTCATTGCAATTCCTGCCGCAATCATGGTAACTGAATATACATTCATCTCACCTCGTGAAAAACATGGAACCACGGACAAAGCTCCCATAAACATCACGAACAGCATAATGCTTCCGCTCATCCCGTAATCCATTATACAGAGTGGTGTCATGACCGCCACCGTAAAGAAATAGTACAATCTGCCGGCAGATGCCGATAGCTGGATTGCATTTTTCACAATATAGAGGAGAACCACAGCGGATGCAAGCTCAATCGTCTCAGCCACAATCACCATGGCAGTGTATCCTACCGCCACATCCCCTGTTGAGTTACACATAACCCAATACAAAGGCAGCAGCGCTGAAAGAACAGCCGAAAATATGAGTCCTCTTTTGCAGTTAGCTGCTGCCAGACGACTCTCAAATTCTTTCTTTTTAGATGACCTGCGTGTACTTCCGGATGTTCTGCTCATATATATCTCCGTTTCGCATAGTATACTTTGAAGTAAGTATATATGATAGCAGAAAAAAAATCAATATTTTTTTAGATACCTTTCTGAATTTTTTTACTCTTTTTTAACAATTCGATATCATCCGGCGAAACTTCCTCATTACTGTACCGCGCTTTTTCATAAATTCCGGTAATTTCATCCTGCATGGTCATTATGTGCGAACTTGAAATCTCCTTCGGTGTCATGTTCGACGAAATCTTCTCACGCTTTGACGCGGCATTCTTCTGCACCATGCTCTTGTAGAGTTTTCTCGCCTTCATATTGGCTGAATCACCTTTTTTCTCGCGGTGCACCCTCCTTTTCATTCGGAAGCTCTTCTCGTCGGACGGTGCCACGAACTCCCTGACATCGCCGTCAATTCCCGAGCCGCCACGCATCCTCTTCATCATCCTCACGACAGCCACGAATATTCCGACAATAGCTGCCGCAATAACCACAACGCCGATAATCAGCGCAATTCCGTTTAAAATGTCCTGCCAAAGCCCCGATTCAGGCTGAATCTGCATATAATCAGAGCCGCTCTCCGGCTGTGCGGCACTTGTCTCCTCAATGACTGTCTCCGCCTCACCGTCTCCCTTAAAAAAACTGAATATGAATCGCAGCACAATAATGAAAAGTTGTCTGAAAACTCCGAGCATCCTGTACACATAGGAATTGTTCGCTATGACCATAACCCCCGCGCACAGAACGCTAACGACCGCCATGATGAATATGTCAACCCTCACCATCTGCTTTGCAGGGAAATTTCCCGTGTCGTTGTTCATCGTCATTATTCCGTTTAAATTGTTGAGATTTCTGTATATCACCTGAAGGAAAATGAACGCCACACCAAAGTACATCGAGTATTCACTTATGAGTGCTCTGTCCGTTATCTGCCCTATTATGAGTGCTCCGACGAACACGGCAGCCATTCCGATGGGAATGTGCTCACTCGTGTGGTTCCTGTTTCCGAGCATTATGCTTATCGAATATATTATCATGACAGCCACGATGACAATATACGCCATGCGCGCAACCTCATCAGGTGCAGTCACGAATGCATAGACAGCGGATACGGCATGAGCCGCTATCGTGACAGCCCTGTTCGGGCACCAGCCCCTCACAATATACAAAAGTGCCGCCGGCAGACCGACGGCTGCCGTACACCTTACGGCGCCAATATCCGTTCTTCCGAAAAAGCCTATGAGAATGAGCATCAATGATATGTCAAAAATCATGAGCTGCAGGAGTGCGTCAATGACCTTGGTCGCATAGACTATCCCGGTATTTCTGCTTACCTTTTTCTCACTCATACTCCACCTCCCAGCGGACTATCTCCAACTTATCAGCATAATCGAAACGCTCGTCAAAGCCCTTGTGGCACGGATATATCCAGATTGAGCCCTCACTCTCTGCTGCAATACCCGCATAATACCTTTGCAGAGCCTCTCTCCTGCTCGTCGAGATCATGCAGTATATCACGCCGTCCCCGAGCTCCTTTATGTGCTCTTCAATGACATTCTCAAAATCATCAGGCTGCTTTTTTAAGTCGATTCTTGCAAGCCCCTCCATGATGGCTGTCCTGTGGCTCTCGTCACAGCCCGCCTCCATCACAAGTTCTTTGCCTGTTATAACATCCCTTCCGTTGGAGAGCAGGCTTACCGATACCGCCTGTCTTGTGAGACGGCATGCAAGACTGCATGCCATTGAGATTGCCTTCTCCTTAAGCTCCTCGTACTCCCATATTCCGTCCTTTTCAAGATTCAGAAGTATGCACACCTGCCTTGCCGCAGTGTAATCGTGGACATTTACCTTGAGCTCACCCGTCTTTGCCGACGCCGTCCAGTTGACATCCTTAAGACTGTCATAAGTTTCATACTGTCTTATTCCCCTGAACTCGAACGGATCTTCGTAGGTGTACTGTCTTGTGAGAACGGTTCCCATTATACGTCTGTACGGAATTTCAGCCTGCTGTGATGAAATCTCCTCCGGATAGACCATTATAGTCCTGTCAAGTCTTACAACCGTGGCAAGAGTCTTGTCCATCATGACGTCAGTTGAGACAAGATTTATGTTATCTATGGTGAAATACCCTCTCCTTGTACAGACAAGCGGGATTTTTCTCACAATTTTCTGATAAAAAAGCAAGGAGAATACATCGCTTTTATAGCAATGATCCGACACGTTGGTGTTCACGACCTCGTTTCCGAACAGAAAACTCCTGTCAACCTCAAATTTAACCATAACCATCGGCAGTGGCAGCCATTTACGATTGACAATTATCTCTGTGAGGATAAGCTCTTCTCCCGGAAATGTCACATTCTCAGACATCTCTATGTCGGCTTCTATTCCCTTGCTCCAATTTTTTATGTATATCTTTCTTATGATAAAAAGAACCACCAGAACAGATACACCCATCAAAATAAGACTCATCTACCTGCTCCAGTCCTCAGTCATAATCTCTGTCGATGCCACGATGTCATCTATAAGCTTTCTCTTTCCCTCGTCACCCGTGAATGATGACATGAGTACCAATCTGTGTGCCAGGACACAGCCCGCCAGCTCTTTCACGTCCTCAGGAACAACATAACCTCTTCCATTCACATAGGCATACGATTTTACCGCCCGCAAAAGTGCGAGAGTTCCTCTCGGGCTTACCCCAAGCTTAATTTCTCGATTATGTCGTGTTGAATCAACGATGGATGCTATATATTCAAGTATTGCGCCATGAACATATACATCTGCAATTTCTCTCTGCATAACGGCAATCTCAGCAGTTGTACATACGGCATCGACCCGCTTAGAGTCCCTTCCTGCCGTATCCTTCATAAACCGTTCCATAATCTTAATCTCTTCGCCCTTATCGGGAAGACCCATTGACAGCTTCATGAGAAATCTGTCAAGCTGTGCCTCAGGAAGCGGAAATGTACCCGCAGTCTCAACCGGGTTCTGGGTTGCTATGACAATAAACGGTTCCTCAAGCGGATACGTCACACCATCAATGGTTACCTGATGTTCCTCCATGCACTCAAGGAGACTCGACTGTGTTCTCGGTGTCGCACGGTTAATCTCATCTGCAAGCACAATATTTGCAAATACAGGACCCTTTCTGAGGGTGAACTCCCCCGCCTTCTGATTATAAAAATTGATACCTGTCACATCGGACGGAAGCAGGTCAGGAGTAAACTGTATTCTTGAAAACACTCCCTCTATGCTTCCTGCAAAACTCTTTGCCATAACCGTCTTTCCGGTTCCCGGAACATCCTCAAGGAGAATATGTCCACCTGCTAACATTGACGTTAAAATAAGCTTTATTATATTATCCTTCCCGACTATGACGGATGAGATATTTTTTCTGATTTCGTCTAATTTTGCGCTGTTTGTCATTTTTTCTCCCTTCTATAATATGAAGCTTTTCCACAATAACGCCGTTCTTGTCCACGATGTAGACGATGAACGCCACGGATGCAAGTATTGAAATCACGGCTGCAATCCTCCACGCCGTAAATCCCGTGAACTTAACCACTATATTTCCCGAGTAGCCCGGCTCAACCTTCATGCACAGGCTTCCCTCGTCGTTAAATACCTCAAGCTTCTTTCCAGTCGCCTCATCGACTGCCGAATAGCCCTCGTAGTAACATATCGAGAACCTGACATTCCCCGCCGTGTCACTGTTGTTCGCGACGCTGCACTCGATATAATTGTTCTTCCTGTAATTCTCAACATAGCTTATATTCTCATCAGGCTTTGCATACTGCCACTCAAATGCCTCGACAAGCTGACCTGCCGGAAGGTACTCTGCACCGACTACCTCAGTCGTGTCGAGCGAGGTCTCCGCATTAATTATATAAGGAGTATAGCTGTTCATTATGTTGCCCATAAGCTGTCCCGCCTGAATGACGCTCACTGAAATCATTCCTATGGCGATATACTTATACACCTTTTTCTTTTCGTCGATATTCTTAAGTGCGGTAACAGCACATACGGCAAGCATAACTCCCGCAATGCTCAGGAATCTCCACGGGAACTGCAGCGTCGATACAACCTTTTTCATCATATAGCAGATATTCTGCAGTAAATCCCAAGGGAAAAGATATGAGGACAGCCAGATTGATATAACCGTGAACACTCCAAATATAATTCCGGAAGTCTTTTCCTTTTTATCCTTAATATAACCCACACAGAAGGAATATGCAAGTGCAGCGCCTCCCATGATAAGACCGAGTCCCGTCGTCAGCGGAAGCTCGCCTGCAATTCCCTCCTCAAGTCCGACCGTGAGTCCCTCAAAGGTTACAACCGGATCAAGCATCTGTCCTATAAAAGCACCGTACTGCTGTATATACTTAGGCGGGTATGCCGTAAGCACAAATCCTCCAAGATGCATATAATGCAGAAACGGAACCAGGAAGCCTATGTTAATGATACAGGTATAAATCACAATCTTTAAAAGCACGATAAATCTCTTCTTTTGAAATGTCCTCTTAAATAAAATCAGACACAGAAGAATCGTGAATGCTCCTGCCATCTCGCAGGTGAGAATATGCGTGTTTATAATTCCGGTGAATCCGAGAACCGGAAGAATCCAGTTCCTCTTAAAGGCTGCCGTATCCGTATCGTCATAGAATACCTTCCAAAGACCATACGCGAGCAGCGGCAGAAACGTCATCGCCGAGTACTCTCCGACCGATGAGCGCACATACATGTCGAGAAGTCTGTAGAGCGATGTCGTGTAGAGCACGGAACCGACAACGGCAGGCTTTCTCTTGCCCGTCATGCCCTTGAAGCTGTAATACGCGATGGCACAGGTCGCAATGTTGCACAGGAACACATATATGTTGTAGCTCTGGCGCACGCCAAAGCCACACAGCCTTAAAAGTGCCGGAATATACAAAAATAAATCCCCATAGAACACTCCGACCGCGTAACCATTACCGTTTAACCAGTTAGACTGAATCTTGATCGGGAAATCTCCTGAGAGTATGCCGTTTTTGATTCCCTCTATTCTTATAAGGTGGAACTGTAAATCATGTCCGTTGATGAGATAGTTAAAAAACAGCGGAACCGACGTGAACAGAACCGTTGCCGCCAGTATGAAAAATACCTCGACACTCCCTTCCTTCACGAGTCCTCTCTTTTTTCTATCCGCAAAAAGCATTATGAGGTCAACTATCGCTGACACGAGTGCTGTCATAATTCCAATCCTGAACACTCCGCCCATTGTCTTTACAACCGAGATGCTCTTTATGGTAAGCTCGGAGTCGGAAAAGCGGAAAGTATACACGGAATAATCCTTTGCACCCATGAAAATGAATGCCTCTGTTGATATGCTCTGTCTGTCGGGAAGAAACTTGACAGCATCCATCTCCATCCTTCCTATAAGCTGTTTTCCCTCCTCACTTATCGACTGCCTATCAAGAAATGCAAAGCAGTTCTCAGAGTTTGTCTCATACTCTATCGTATACTTGTACGAGCCGTAGCCGAGCTTCATGGCAGGTGTCTTAAAACTCTCCTCCGACAATCTTATAAGCTCCTCGGCATTGTACTTATTGTTCACCCTTGGAAATGCTGCTAACAGCATAAGCGCAACCATTATTGCTGCCTCAACTGCAATAACCCTTATCCACGATTTTTTGTCCATACCAATCTCCATTCTGCACCGATTCTGCAATAAACCTTTATAAATTCAACCAAAAGCATTATTGTACTCACAATTGAAATTATGGCTGTTATCCTCCATGAAGTATAGCCGGTAAATTTCAACACAACATGACCTGAATACCCCGGATGTATCTTCACACCGACTCTTCCGTTGTCCATATATAAATCAAGCTTTTCGCCTGTATCACTATCTGTTGCGGTATATCCGTCATAATATACTATTGAGAACAGGACCGTTCCCTCACAGGTACTATCATTTGATACACTGAACTCAACATGATTTTGATTTCTGTATTCTTGAGCAAAGTCAACATTATCCGATGGCAATGCATATTGGACCTCAAACAATTGAAGAAGAACATTTGACGGAAGATACTCTGCACCTGCTACAGCAGTTACCATATCCAAATCATTCTCCTGATATACCCTGTATGCTTCCGCCTCATTAAGCACGCCGCTCAAAAACGACAGACTCTGTATCAAATTTAACATAATCAATCCGACAGCTATGCTGAAATATGTCCTTTTATCTGCAATAACACTTAATGACAGTACAACGCCTGCCACAAGCATGATGGTTGTAATACTTAAAAATCTCCATGGAAACTGGATATTGGAAATTATGCCCGATAATTTTGAGTTGCTCTCCTTAAGCAGATTCCAAGGGAACCAGCAGGTTGAAAGCCATACTGAAAGCACCGTAAAAATGATTACTATAAAAATACCTCTTTTATCCTGCTTTCTCTTTGCATACCCCATCACCAGAACATATACCATAACAACTATGCCAAATCCCAGTCCTGCACCAACACTTATCGGCATTTCTCCAGCCATACCTGTATCGGTTTTCATGACATCTCCCGAAACAGCGGTAACAAATTCGAAAATTTGTGATAAATATGCTCCATATTGCTGTATTCCGTTAGGAAAATGGTCTGTATCAACAGCTATGATGCCTCCCTTAATAAAATATTGAAAAAAAGGCAACAAAAATCCTATACAGACAATACTTGTGTATATAACCGTTTTAAGCAATACAATAAAGCGTTCCTTTTTAAATGTCTTTTTAGACATAATCAGACAGAAAAGTATCGTAAAACCGGCAACCATCTCACAAGTTATAAGATGTGTATTGATAATACCCGCAAATCCTATAACCAATACAATCCAGTGCTTGGAAAATCCCACAGAATCCACTTCATCGGTATAAAGCCTGTACAATCCGTATACTATTATGGGAAGAAATATCATTGCAGCATATTCGCCAACCGAACAGCGCACATATATGTCTATCAGCCTGTATACAGACAAAGTATAAAGTACCGCTCCCACCGTACCTGTCTTAGTGCATCCTGAAATCCCTTTAAAACAATAAAATGAAACAGCGCATGTGGCAATATTGCATAACACAACAAATATTTTATAGCTTTGCATGCAGTTAAAGCCTGCAATTCTTAATAATGCAGGAAAGTATAACACCATATCCCCATAATATACTCCCGCTGCGTATCCATTGCCGCACAGCCAGTTGGTATATATCTTTATCGGGAACTGCCCTGACAGGATTCCGTTCTTTATACCCTCAATCCGTGATAAATGGAACAAAAGATCATGTCCCTTTGTCAGATAATCAACCCCTAACGGAAACGATGAAATGACAACCGCAGCAGCCAGCACGAAAAAGACCTTTATGCTTTCGTCCTGTATTTTTCCTTTTCTTCTCTTTTCCCTGAATATAATAAGCATATCCAAAAGGCTCACAATAAGGACATAAACAATAATTCCCTTAAGAACACCACCTATGCCCTTATGTATGGAGATGCTCTTTATTGTGAGCATTCCTTCTCCTCCAAAGACACACCCCATATAATAGTCATCACTCTTCAGATTGATGTATACATCTGTTGTAACCGTGTTGTAATCCTTAGTCAAGTATGCTACATCCGAATAAAACTTATCTATATTATCTATCTCGGTTGCAAATTCTTTTTCAGATGTAAAATATAAAAAACTGCTGTCTGCCGTACTTTCATATTCTACCGTAACCTTATATATTCCATAGCCAAGTCTCAGCTTACCCGTCTTTACAAACCATCCCCGTAAGTCCGTGTTTTCATCCGCATATACGGCTTTGTCATCCGTCTTTCCAAATTCACATATAAGGTCGTCTGCATAAAAAGTTTTATTTACCATTGGAAAAGCAAGTATAAGTATTAAGAAAAATAAAATTCCCGCCTGAATACCAACTAAGCATTTCCATCTTTTTTTGGTCATACGCTCCTCCACTGTGCTATCCGTTCATATATTTCCAACATATTTTCAGCATTCGTTCTTCGATTAAAAAGCTGCCCCGCGTGGAGTGATGCCGCATTCGTCATCGCATCAAGTGCCGCCGCATCGTTCTCCTGCATATTGAATATCTTCATGACATAGTACGCGAGCATATATGGCGCGTCATGCTGGTACACATAACCCTCGACCTCATTTTGAAGCATATTGCCGACACCACCGACAAGCGAGGACACACATGGCACGCCGAGCATCATCGCCTCGCCGAGTGAGTTAGGCGAATTTTCGATTGATGAAGGTGACACGAATACATTGCTCTTAAGGTACTGCTCCTTCATCTGCTCCGGCTTAAGCGGCGGCAGAAAATCCACACATTCCGAAAGCTTATATTTCTCTATAAGCTTTGCCAGATAACGTTGATAATTCTTCTGTCTCAGCTTATTTTTTATACCTGAATTGTTAAGCTTCACCCCTCCTGCAACCTTAAGTCTCACATCCGGATAAAACTTTCTTATATCATCAAGCGCCTCCAGCATATAGTGAAGCCCCTTTATCGGATAATAGCCCTGCGACACAAATATGGTATGCTTATCACATTTTTCAGCACTCCATCGGCTTCCATCATAGAAATCTTTTCTGAGTATCTCGCTGCAGTAATGGTACTCCGCACCGGGATTGATAAGCCTCGTACTTATGTTATCCCAATCGGTCCTTCCGATTATATGACCGGCACCTTTTATGGTTTCCTTCTCAAGTCTGCCCCTCTTATAATATTTCTTTCTGTCAAAAAACAGATTGTCGAGCTTAAGTATATCCCTCAAAGTGAAACCATATCTCACACCGATTGGAAGGTCAGCCATATAATGTCTCGCATATACGCTTGTGAGCCCCTGAATTGACACCACGGTCTTTGCGGGATTATTAAATGCCCTGACCATCGCACAGGCATGGTCATACTCTGTTCCGGCAATATGTACCACATCCGGATTGACCTTTTTTATAATATCCTTAAGTCCGGCTTCAACATTCGGATTGTATTTGTACGGCTTGTCCTCCTCCTTATAAAATCCATAAAAGGAATTGCCGTCAAGCTCCCCCTCAATCGTCTCCCTGCTGCTAAACTGCGGGAAGGCTATAGCGAGCTTTAAATCTGCGCCCTTCTCATTTACAAGTTCCATGAGCGAATTGTACAATCCGTCAATCCACCCCTCCTTTACCTGCAAGGGAAGCCCTGCCTTCTCACATAAAGCCGGAATCGGAGCATTTATAAGCCACAATACCTTCATATTTATATCTCCTCTTCTCTGAGTGCTGCCACACGCCCGTACTCATTTATATCGTTATCTGAAATCAAACTTACTGCTCGTGTATGAGCTCCAGTCAATCGGCTCAATCATGGTCGGATTGTAGAGAAGAAGCACCGTGTCAGGCTTCGACTCCTCGATATAGCTCTTGATGCTACCCGTAAAGTCGGCTACATCCACAAGCTCCACCGTTCCGTACTGCTGTGCAAAATACGGTGCAAAGATATTTCCGAAGGAATCCCTCAGAATAAGAATCTTCTTGTCGGGATTTGCTGCGTTCTCATTCTCTATCACCGCAACATATCTTCTGAGTGTTACATACGCGCTGTAGGCATCCATCTCATAGTAATCCGTGATTTTAAGCTTGTCGTAATCTATGAACACTTCGTCAAATGTCCCCGTCACATCAAGCTGCTTCTCAGGCATTACAAGATGAAAGGTCATGCCATTGTTCGGGTACATTATCTCAAAATCCTCAGGCGAAGCCTTGCTTAACGTAACTCTTCTTCCGTAGCTTCCGAGAAATGTCTTTTCATATATTTTGCTCGTGTAATTATTGATGTCAAAAAGCTCAGGCGTGTACTCGTAGCCGTAGAACTCGGAGAGCTTCTCCGCCACACGTCCGCTGCCCCAGATAGCCGCTCTCGCATTCCAGTGATGGTCGGTGCGGTAGAACATGTCATAGTGGCTTAAACCATCCTCCTTCTCACATGCGCGCAGGTCGATATAATCGATGCCGCTCTTCTCAAAGCTCTCAAGAAGTCTGTCCGCGTTGTCATTAGTAGCATCGGTTATTCCGAGCGGAAGCTCCGTGTCATCCGTATCGATGAGGAAAGGCACCATGACATACATAAGGTTGATGTTCCTCTCCGCAAGGAAATCCCTGAACCCTGCGGTGCTGTCCGTTATCTCCGAAATGACCGCATCGCTTCTCTCAGGGCTTATACAGGTGAGATAACCATTTTTGAGTGTGATAACCGCATCGTAATCCTCCTCCTGAACCTGCCAGCCGATAATCGCCTCATAACCTGCCGCAAGCTCCGTAAGCTTCGTCTGAACCGGGAGTCCTTCGGTGGCATACCACTCAACCTGTGCCTTTACTTTGCTGACCAAGCCGTTATATTTCTCAAGCAGGCTCTTATTCTTACTTATATTGACATATATATCCTCCTGTGCGTAAGGATATATGTCCGCCCAATCTATTGTAATTGAACCGCTCGTGTCATCACCTGTATCAACGTCATTGTCATCTTCAAGAAAAAAAGCCACAACAGGATTATATATTCCGAGCTTCTCATATACCACATTCTTAATCACAATTCGAATCAGAATGAATATAAGCATCAAAAACAGAATACCGACACAGCACATCGCTGTTATGCGGTAACCCTTTCCCATATTCTGTCCCTGCTTTTCCTTTGTATCATTATTAATACTATTATTTTTCACGGCAGTCTCCCCTTAGAAATTAAGATAAATGAACGGATTGTAGGTCGCCTTGATACATATAAGAAGTGACACCACAAACACAAGCACCATGCAGACGGACGCAAGCACATTCTTGACCACAGGCTTATTTTCAAGCAGCACTCCGATCTTCTTTACGACAGGGAAGGAAAATAAAACCGCTGCAGCAAACACGACCGCCGAGTTCTTTATACACTCCACAAATGTAGCATCTGCCAATCCGGTTGCGCCTATTCCAAACATGTTACCCATATACCTCACGGCTGCCGTAATACTGTCAGCTCTAAACAGCACCCACCCGAGTATAACAAAAAACATCGTGTATACATGCATATACCAGCCGTTCTTCTTATGAAAACCGGTAAGCTTCTCAAACATCAGAAGTATGAAGTAGAGAAGTCCCCAGCCTATGAATGTCCAGTTAGCGCCGTGCCACACACCCGTCAGAAACCACACGACGAATATGTTCCATATATTTCTGCCCTTGCTCACCCTGTTGCCGCCAAGCGGTATATACACATAATCGCGGAACCATGTGCTGAGTGTGATATGCCATCTTCTCCAGAACTCGGTTATCGACTTCGATATATAAGGGAAATTAAAATTCTCAAGGAAATGGAAGCCGAACATTCTTCCGAGTCCTATTGCCATATCCGAGTATCCCGAAAAGTCAAAATATATCTGAAGTGTATACGCAATCGCTCCGAGCCATGCCATCGCAACCGACATTCCGCCCTCCGTCGCAAATGCAATATCCGCAACCTTTCCGACATAGTTGGATATAAGTATCTTCTTGCCAAGTCCAACGACGAATCGTCCGAAGCCTTCAGCAAAATCGTACTTATTCTCAACGCGGTTCTCTATCTCGTCCGCAACCGTCTCATACCTCACAATCGGACCGGCAATCAGCTGTGGGAACATCGACACATAAAGTCCCACATACATAATGTTCTTCTGAACATTCGCCGTGTCATAATATACATCAAACACATACGACATAAGTTGAAACGTAAAGAACGAAATTCCTATCGGAAGTGCTATATTCACCACAATACTGTCATTGTTGAGCAGATAACCTATATTTTTAGTCACAAATGTAAGATACTTAAAAACAAACATGAGCCCTAAGTTATACACGACCGAGAGGAGCATTCCCGCTTTCATTCCATTCGTGCTTCCTTTTTTTCTCATGCTGTCAACCATAAGCCCGAACGCCCAGTTAACAATAATGGACAATATCATAAGGAACACGAACACCGGCTCACCCCAGCCGTAGAAAAAAAGGCTCGCAATGAGAAGTACTATATTACGAAAACCTCTCGCCTTGACAAAAGGGTTATAATAAACCGCAATCACAACCGGCAGAAATAAAAACAAAAATACTGTTGAAGAAAAAACCATCGAAATATATTCCTTTCTTAGAGCTTGCCAACCGCCGCTTAACCTGTCGTCATCCTGCGGTAAAATCTGCCCACTTTGCAACAAATTATACCCTATTTCCGAATATTTGGCAACATAAAAGAGACTGCAGCCACCATGCCGCAGTCTCCTTGAAATCATTTTTATTCTGTTTTTAGAACTCGAGCTGGTCAACCGCGCGGTACTTGTGGTCCGTGTGAAGAAGATGATGTGACACAGGTGACAGCGGTTTTCCAAAGTATTCCTTGTAAATGGTATGGATCTCAGGATTGCAATGGCTGAAACGTATCTGCTTGTTCTTATCAAGCTTATATAATTCTTTTGCCCTGTCTGCCGCCATCTCAACGCCGTCATGAATAGGCTGTCCGCCTCCGCCTACACAGCCTCCCGGACATGCCATAACCTCAACAAAATCATATGCCGCATCGCCATGCTTAATTGCCTCAAGAAGCTTCCTTGCATTACCGAGTCCGTGCACTGTTGCCGTCTTTACTTCGGTTCCGCCCACATCAAAGGTTGCCTCCTTCCAAGGACCGTCGCCCAGACCTCTCACTACCTCAAAGGCGTCCGGCTCCGGGTTCTTTCCCGTCACGAGGTTGTATGCGGTACGAAGTGCTGCCTCCATAACTCCGCCCGTGGCTCCGAAGATAACTCCGGCTCCCGAATACTCGCCGAGCGGTGAGTCGAACTCGACCTCGTCAAGTGCCATAGGATATACGCTCTCAGCGCGTATCATGCGCACAAGCTCTCTTGTTGTGATGACAATATCAACATCCTGTCCGTAGCCCGCATCAGCCATCTGAGGCAATGCCGCCTCGGCTTTTTTGGATACACAAGGCATGATTGATATGGAACATATTCTCGCCGGGTCAATGTCAGCCTTCTTGGCGAAGTATGATTTTGCCACGGCTCCAAACATCTGTTGCGGCGACTTAGCCGTCGAGAGATGGTCAACGAACTCCGGATACTGCGACTTCACAAAGCGTACCCAGCCAGGACAGCATGATGTGAACATCGGGAACTTGTTGAGATTTCTCTTTTTAAGCTTATCTACGAACTCCGTTCCCTCCTCCATAATTGTCAGGTCTGCCGAAAAGTTCGTATCAAACACATAGTCAAAACCCATGTGCTTAAGCGTAGCCGCAAGTCTCTTCTCTGTCGCCTCAGCCTTAGTCATGCCAAGCTGCTCTCCCCATGCCGCACGCACCGATGGAGCCACCTGAACAACCGTAATCACATCCGGATCATTGAGTGCCGCAAACACCTTATCCGTGTCATCTCTCTCCCGGAGAGCCCCGACAGGACAATGTGTTATGCACTGTCCGCATATGGCACAGTCAGCATTCTCTATGGCTCTGTTGCCTGATACATTGACCGTGGTTCTGCTTCCTGTATTGACAACATCCCACACACTTAAGCTCTGTACCTTATCGCATATCTGGATGCATCTCATGCACTTGATACACTTGGTATTATCCCTTATAAGAGGAAAATCCATATTCCATGCTGTCTTTTCAAGCTCCTCGCGGAACGGAACATCTATTATTCCAAGATTATTTGATATCGACTGAAGCGAACAGTTGCCGCTTCTCACACAGGTTGCACAATGTCCGTCATGCTGCGAGAGGATAAGCTGCACATTCATCTTTCGTATCTCTCTTACCTTAGGAGAGTTGGTATATATTTCCATGCCCTCCTCAACCTTATTGTTGCAGGCCGTTATAAGCTTATCCTTACCTTTAAGCTCCACAACGCATACACGACATGCCGCTATTTCGTTGATTTCCTTCAGATAGCAAAGATGAGGAATATTGATACCTATGCTGGCAGCCGCATTCATTATTGTTGTTCCCTCAGGAACGCTTACTTTTCTGTTATTAATTGTAAGATTTACCATATGGCTGCTCTGCCTCCCTTGAACTTTCCGTATCCGAAGTGGTCACATCTTAGACATCTTCCCGCCTCCTGACATGCCTCCTCCTCGCTCATGCCGCACTCAAACGGATTGAAGGTGCACTTGCGCTCACCTGCCTCATTCTCCGATAGATTTACTCGTCCGCATGCCGGCTTATCATCAAGACTTGCCGAAGGAATCTCAACATCAACACTGATAAGGTGATGATAGCCCAGATACTCATCAATATTCGCTGCAGCGACCTTGCCTGCAGCGATTGCACGAATAACCGTTGCCGGTCCCGTTACACAGTCGCCACCCGCAAATACGCCGGGAAGGTCGGAAATCTCACTGTCTGCCATCGCCTTTATATTGCCTCGCTTGACCGGAATACCTGCCTCCTCAAAATGTCTTGTCTCAATACCCTGACCTATAGCCACAATGACAATATCACAAGGTATTCTCACTTCATCCTTTGACGAATCAACAGGTCTTGCCCTGCCCCACGCGTCAATCTTTCCGATTATCTGAGGCTTAGCCCAGAGAGCCTTTACATTGCCGTCCTCGTCAGCCTCAATTCTCACAGGCGCATGAAGCTCATAGAGCTCGCAGCCCTCCTCTAAGGCACCGTCAACCTCCTCCGGGAGTGCAGTCATATCAAGCTTGCGCCTTCTATATGCAATAATTGACTTCTTTGCTCCGAGTCTTACTGAGGAACGCACACAGTCCATTGCGACATTTCCGCCGCCGATTACAACTACCGTCTTTCCCGTAAAATCAGGCATGTTTTCGTGTCCTATATCATTCAAAAGTTCAACAGCCGATATTACCCCCTTGCTGTCCTCGCCTTCAATTCCGACCTTTTTGTCCTGATGCGCACCGATGGCAATATACACAGCATCATACTCCTCACGAAGCTGCTTTATCGTGATCTCCTCGCCTATCTTAGTGTTATATCTGACTTCAACTCCCGTTGAAAGAATAGCATCTAAATCCTCCTGCAGTCTCTCTCTCGGGAAGCGGTAATTAGGGATTCCGTATCTTAACATACCGCCAAGCATAGGCTTCATCTCGTATACTACACATTTATGTCCCATAAGAGACAGGAAGTACGCAGCCGAAAGTCCTCCCGGACCACCCCCGACTATGGCAACTCTCTTTCCTGTCGGCTCACCGCACTCAGGCACAGGCACCTTTCCGGCATGATCAACCGCAAATCGCTTAAGTCCTCTGATGTTTATGGAGCTGTCAATCATGTTACGTCTGCATCTTGCCTCACATGGATGCTCACATATAAGTGCGCATGCCGTAGGAAAAGGATTGTCCTTGCGGATAAGCTTTACCGCATCCGCATATCTTCCCTCACCGACAAGCGCAACATATCCCGGAATATCCACTCCGGCAGGACACAATGCCACACAAGGTACAGGCTGAGTAATGTGATATGTACACTTTCCGGTCTTTATGTGCGCTATATAGTCATCCTTGAAGCCTTCAAGCCCACGCATAACCATTCCTGCCGCCTCATAACCGATTGCACAGTCAGCAGAATTATTGATATCCTTTGCAAGCTTCTCGATGGTATCGAGAGTGTTCATATCCGCCTTACCGTCAAGGACATCCGATATAAGGTTGGCAAGCTGTCCCAGACCTACACGGCAGGGAACACATTTACCACATGTCTGTGCATGGCACAGTCTGAGGAAGTTGAGCGCAAGGTCGACCGGACATATTCCGGGAGGGCTCGCAACAATCATGCGCTCAAGGTCCTTATACAGACTCTCTACAGTCTGTCCTGCCACATTAGCAGTGGCAATCTTAAGTCTGCTCATACAAAATTCTCCATTCCTCCGGTGCTTTATCACCGCTATATTTTCTTACAACCAATACAAATTAACGTACTTGTGTATATCATAAGTGATTTAACACACTAAAGTCAACGAAAGATAAATATTAGACAATCTTTCATTTTCTTATATTTTCTATCGCCTTATAGACATTCAAGGTTCCGTAGCCGAAAAGCGCGTCGGGATATCTGTAGCCCTCCCTTCTGTCTGCTCCGCTTATCATAAAATTTTTCACCGTGTATGAACGCATATACGGATAGAAGCCCTTCACAATCCCATACTCCAATATAAGTGCCGCACCACCACCTGCTATTGCGGCAGCCACACTGCTTCCGCTCATCTGACCGTATGAATCGGTTCCTGCCAAGGCGGGACACAGCACATTAACCCCCGGTGCAACAATATCCGGCTTGTAATCGTAATATGCCGCCGTCCCTCTGCCGCTCCCTATATATACACTGCCGTCCCTGTAATTATATGCACCGACCGTCGTAGGGACATCCGTGTTGCCGGGATCGGTGATGGTATTATATGGGTCAGGCTGTAAGAAATATGTGTCCGACCACAAAAATTCCCTGTTGTTAATCCACATATTAAATCCGCCCGACAGCACTGAGTAGCCGTAAACCCTTATAGTCCAGATTCCCGGAGACGGCGTAATAAATCTGAGTGTGACAAAATTAAGCCCGGACACAGCCTGATTAAGCCCGTAGAATATCTCTATCTGTGTCCCCTCAAGTATAAATCTCAGCGTCGTTCTCTCATTTATCTTCGGCGGCACCCTCTGCTCCACACGTCCTATCGGAGAGATAAATTCAAGCGAAAACACCTCCGGAGGTTCCGACCACAGCACACAGTAGAATCCATTCTCCCTCTCCCCTACCTTTATCTCTATCGGAATATACTCTGCATCCGGAAGCAGATTTCCCCTGAAATGGAGTCTGCTGTTGGCATAATTTCCCGTACATGTCGTCACACACCGCCCTATGTTTCTGCCAATGTTATTGAGAAAATCCGACAGCACGGTGCTGCCACTGTGGGAAGATATGTTCGCACCCAATCCGATAATTATGGATATCGGTTTTCCCACTGTCCTTGAATACTCATCAAGGAATTTGACACCCATGATTATATCAATCTCCGAGTAGCACAGTGCCGCATCATTCACAAGATAGAAGTCCCTAAGATACCTTTTTGCCTGTCTTAGCCTGACGACAACCAGACGCGCTCCCGGAGCTGCCCCGGTAAACCCCTTCTCAGGATGTTCCTGCCCGGCCGCAAGCCCGGCAAGCATGGTTCCATGTCCACCCGGTTCATCCGTCACGGGAACACGCGAGAGGGGATTATCGGAGCTGAGCGCTTCATTTATCATTGCATTAGAATACACCCTGCCATACATCACCATGCTGTCAAGCACTCTCTCTGCATTTATATTTTCTCCCCCTGCCACGTTATATTCCCCACCGGTAGTGACCTCCTGGACATCCGCTGCGGTCTGATCCCATATCGCATCTATGATACTGCTGCCATCCTCCCTTACAAATACCTCATGGTCATACCTTATCCCTGTGTCAACTATGCCTATAAGTATGCCTGCTCCGCGAAGTGTCAGGAAAGGCTGCTCCCTCACCTGGGTAATTCCTGCCGCCCCCATAGCACCATAATCCTGTGTGCCGTACACTATCGGAAAAGACGTGTATCCGAAATTTTCATAATTTATGTCTCCAAGCTCCTTCCTGTTAATGTGGATTACTCCCCACCTGTCATCAATTCCGCTCACACAGAAATCAGTATATCCGGCTTCCCCAGGATTAAATTCATCCGAGCGCCGGTACAGGATGTCTGTATAATTATCATCCGTAAAATACTTTGCACAGCTATCCAATATTCCGCCTTAGGATTTTTTTAAATTTTATAAAAAAAACGCGGAGATTATTCCACAAAATAATCTCCACGTTATATCATGATTCGCAACTATCATGATCCCTGAAGAAGTCCCGCCGTTCTCATCTCTATGAGCGGACCGCCCTTCTTTTCAATATACGCTCTCGTTATTGTCACCTTGCCTATATTGTCATCCTTAGGTATCTCATACATTATATCAAGCATGAATTCCTCTATGATTGAGCGTAATGCTCTTGCTCCGGTCTTTCTCTCAAGTGCCTTCTCGGCAATTGCCTCTATAGCATCATCATCGAACTCAAGCTTGACCTCATCAAGCTCAAGAAGCTTCTCATACTGCTTAAGGATCGCATTCTTAGGCTCTTTTAAAATCTTAACAAGCATGTCCTTTGTAAGCGCGTCAAGTGTAAATACAACAGGAAGTCTTCCAAGAAACTCCGGAATCATTCCGAACTTCTTAAGATCCTCTATGGTAACCTGTGATATAAGATTGTCAACATTGTCATACTTATCCTTAAGGTCAGCCATGAATCCTATTGAAGCCTGCTTGTTAAGCCTCTCCTTGATAATATCCTCAAGGTCAGGAAAGGCTCCGCCGCAGATAAACAGAATATTCCTTGTATTGACCGTGACAAGCGGTACCATTGCATTCTTACTGTTAGAGCCGACAGGCACTTCTATATCAGCTCCCTCTAACAGCTTTAGCATTCCCTGCTGAACCGATTCACCGCTTACGTCCCTGCTGTGTGTCTCTTTTTTCTTAGCTATCTTATCAATCTCATCGATAAAAATGATTCCCTGCTCAGCCTTCTCGACATCATTATCCGCAGCGGCAAGCAGCTTAGAGACTACGCTCTCAATATCATCACCGATATAACCCGCCTCTGTGAGCGATGTGGCATCGGCTATTGCGAGCGGTACATTTAAAAGCCTTGCAAGCGTCTTTACAAGATATGTCTTACCGCTTCCTGTCGGTCCTATCATAAGCATATTGGACTTCTCTATCTCGATTGAATCCATAGTGTCGGTCGCAACTCTCTTATAATGGTTGTAGACCGCAACCGATATTACCTTCTTGGCATATTCCTGACCGATTACATACTCATCAAGCTTCTCCTTAATCCTATGAGGTGCCGGGATATCCTTAAGGTCAATAAGAGGTACCCTCTTCTCTCCCTCTTTCTTTTTCTTAATCCTCTGCCTATTGGGAATTTCTCCGCCTAAATCAGCCATATTCATAAAATGAATACCCGGAATGTCCTTTGAGAGCTTCATCATATCATCGTAGTTTAAGTCGCCCTTCATGATGGTATCCATTGAACGCTGCATGCAGTCTGCGCACACATACATTCCCATGCCCATCTGAATCATTTTCCCGGCTTTGCTCTCAGGTCGTCTGCATATTGAGCATACCTTCTCGTACTCATCATCATGGTTATCCGTATTATTATTCTTGTTATTATCTTCCGCCATATCTTACTCCTTCTTTTTCTTCCATATCAGTCTCGGAGACTATATATATAGGTCTGTCCTTAACCTCCAAATATGTCTTAGCAAGGTACTGTCCGAACACGCCCATGAAGAAGAGCTGTAATCCTCCTAAAAATGTAATTATACAGGTCATTGACGCCCATCCCGCCACCGGATCTCCGAATGCAAACTTCCTTATCACGATAAACAGCACCGCTATAAAAGCGATGAGACAGAACAATATTCCTATAAAAGACGCAAAGACGAGCGGTGTCGTCGAGAATGCCACAATTCCCTCGATGCTGTATTTAAACAGCGACCAGAAATTCCACTTTGTCTGTCCCGCAACTCGCTCAACGTTCTCATAGGCTATCCACTTTGTCTTAAATCCGACCCAGCCGAACATTCCCTTGGAGAATCTGTTGTATTCATGACAGTTTAAAAGCGCATCGACGAACTTTCGGTTCATAAGCCTGAAATCTCTGGCTCCGTCCACAACCTCCGTTGTCGACATCTTAGCCATAAGCTTATAGAACATTCTCGCAAAAAATGACCTTATAGGAGGCTCTCCCTTTCGCGTCACACGGCGCGCAGCCGCACAGTCATATCCCTCCTCAGTCACAGCCTTATACATCTCCTCCAAGAACTCCGGCGGGTCCTGAAGGTCAGCATCCATGATTGCCACATAATCGCCGTCAGCATGGGCAAGTCCTGCATACATTGCTGCCTCCTTGCCAAAATTTCTCGAAAAAGACACATATTTGACAACGGATTCATCCGCGGATATTTTCTTCATTACCTCAAGAGTATTATCCCTTGAGCCGTCATTTACCAGCACAACCTGAAAATCAACATAGTTCATTCTTGCAATGATTCCATCTAATACCTCCATAAACTTAGGAAGCACCTCACTCTCGTTGTAGCACGGTACAACGACCGAAATTAAATCTTTCATTTATACAGTTCTCCTTATACAGGCTTTCATACATGAAATTACAGCTCTGTCAACTATTTATACAGTATACACAATGTAAATTGATAATGCAAGAAAAAGCGAAAGCAGATACTCATGCCTCATCCTGCATTTCGTATCTTCTTTCGCTCATATCCGTTGATGGATTTTTATTTCATATTATCTGCTTGTCGCAGGCTTCTCTGTGAGAGTTACCGTAATCGTATTCTCTACATAGCTTCCTCTTTCAAAACGTGAATATGTCAGTTCAACTTCCTCGCCGACTTCATAATACTGCATCATGTTCACGAGTGTCTCCCACGAATCGACGTCCTTGCCGTCAAAGCTTGTGATTACATCGTTAACCTCAAGCCCCGCATTCTCGGCAGCCGAATCCTCTGTTATGCTCTTTATAAGCACACCCTCAGGCCAGCCGTAGGTCTGTGAAATCTCTGATGTTACGGTGTTGCCTGATACTCCAAGATAACCTCTCTCATCATTGTCAAGAGCCACTCTCGTTGTCTGTGTAGAAAGATCATCAATTATATCCTTAACCGAATCAATCGATATCGCATATCCCATACCCTCAACCTTTGTATCCGTCATCTTAACCGAGTTGATACCTATAACCTCACCCTGAGCATTAAAGAGTGCGCCGCCGCTGTTGCCCGGATTAATTGCGGCATCCGTCTGAATGAGATCCTCATATACCACATTGTCGACTGTCAGGGACTTATCAACGGCACTTACAATACCTGTCGTTACAGATATTCCGTAGCCTGCAGCATTGCCGATTGCAATTGCAGCCTCACCAACCTTCACATCCGTGGATGAACCAAGCTTAGCTATTGAGATTGCAGACATTGTGGAATCGCTTATATCCGCAAGCTTAACAGCGACTACAGCGAGGTCACTGTCAGACTTTATTCCCTTTACGACCGCATCGACCTCAGCACCGTCACCGAATGTAACCTTGAGATTGTTAACACCATCTACAACATGTGCGTTGGTTACAACCAGAAGCTCTGTGTCATTAGCACCTATTATTATACCCGAACCACTCACACTCGCCTCATATGACTGCTGATAATTTCCCCAGAATCCAAATCCCGAGTAACCGCTTGTCACCGTCTCAGTACCGCTTATCGCAACGACGGAGCTTATTACATTGTCAACTATTCCCGATACGTCAAGCACCGTGGTTCCCGACGAAGCCGTGCTTGACGATACATTGGTGAGTGTTGATCCGGTTGAAGCCGAGCTTGTAAGATAGTTCTTGTTTAACTCCCTTGCAATCTGACTGAGCTGCTCATCAGAGAGTTCATCATTTCCCTTAACAGGGAAGTTAATGTACCCCGCATACATCGCACCATAGCAGGATGCCCCGGCAACCGCACCGATTACAACCGCGCAGGCGACACCTCTCACTGCTCTTATAAAGAAGCAAGGTCTCTTTTTCTCACCCTTTGCCTTCTTTGACTTCTTCTCAGCCTTTCCTGATGCCTCATATACAGGCTGTGTATATGAAGAATACATATTGCGGGCTGTATCCTGTGTTGAAGCCGTGCTTCCGTTTGAAAATGACTCTGTTGTGGAAGCCGTGCTCTCGCTTGTGAATGTGTCCGTTGCCGAAACTGTTACCTCCGATGCTTTCTCATTAATCTCTGAATTCCGTTCTGTATTTTCTGCTGCATTTACATTGTTTCGTGAATCATCACTCATATTGTTAAATCCATATTCATTGTTATCCATATCCGTGTACCTCCGTATTTATCATTAGGGATTTATGTTTCCCTCTCTCTTTTATGAGTACACTATAACAACGAATTGTGTTCTTTTTGTGATAAAAAAGTGAATGAATTGAGAAATCTCTTCACAATTCATTCACTCTGAAATACTGCTTCTCCGGTTTAAGCTATATTATAAATGAAGTACTCTCTCCCTGATTTCCTGAGTTCTTCCCTGATTCCAGAACTGTGTTCCGATGTAGCCACAGGTACGTCTTGCGACATTGAGCGTGTTCTCATCCCTGTTGCCGCACTGAGGGCACTCCCACACAATCTTCTTGTCCTCATCAATTACCGTCTGAATCTCTCCCGAGAATCCGCACTTCTGACAATAATCGCTCTTGGTGTTCAGCTCAGCGTACATAATATTATCATATATGAACTTGATTACCTCGATAACAGCAGGTATATTGTTCTGCATGTTCGGCACCTCAACATAGCTCACGGCTCCGCCAGTCGACAATGCCTGGAACTTAGACTCAAATGCAAGCTTTGAAAAGGCATCAATCGGCTCAGTTACATGCACATGATAGCTGTTGGTGATATATCCCTTATCGGTTATTCCCGGGATAACTCCGAATCTCTTCTGAAGGCACTTAGCGAACTTATATGTGGTACTCTCAATAGGAGAGCCGTAAATGCTGAATGCAATATTGGTGTTCTCCGTCCATATCTTACACTTCTCATTCATGTGTTCCATAACAGAAAGTGCAAACGGTGTCGCCTCAGGTGATGTATGTGAAAGACCTGTCATATATTTAACGCACTCATAAAGACCTGCATATCCGAGTGATATTGTTGAGTATCCGCCGTACAAAAGCTTGTCTATCTTCTCACCCTTCTTGAGTCTTGCAAGTGCACCGTTCTGCCAGAGAATAGGTGCCACATCCGACAATGTTCCTTTAAGTCTGTTGTGTCTGCACATAAGAGCGCGGTAGCAGAGCTCTAGTCTGTCGTCGAATATTTCCCAGAACTTCGTGTAGTCTCCGCCCGATGAGAGTGCGACATCCACAAGATTGATTGTTACAACGCCCTGATTGAAACGACCGTAGAACTTGTAGTTTCCGTTCTCATCCTTCCAAGGGTTAAGCGCACTTCGGCATCCCATGACAGGGAAGCAGTTGCCTTCCTTAAGCTCCTTCATCTTTTTCTCAGATATATAATCAGGCACAAGTCTCTTAGCCGAACATCTTGCCGAGAGCTCCGTGAGATAGAAGTACTTGGAATCCTCCGTGATATTATCATCCTCAAGCACATATATAAGCTTAGGGAATGCAGGTGTCACCCATACTCCCGCCTCGTTCTTAACTCCTTTGAGACGCTGCTTTAATGTCTCCTCTATAATCAGTGCAAGGTCTGCCTTCTCCTGCTCGTTCTTTGCCTCATTGAGGTACATGAACACCGTGAGAAAAGGAGCCTGTCCGTTAGTTGTCATAAGTGTGATTACCTGATATTGTATTGTCTGTACACCCTTGGTAATTTCTTTCTTAAGTCTGCTCTCTACAATCTCTGCAATCTTATCCTCTGAAGGGGTACACTCTAACAGTGCAAGCTCCTCCATAACATCCTTACGAATCTTCTCTCTTGAGATATTTACAAAGGGAGCAAGATGGGCAAGAGAAATACTCTGTCCGCCATACTGGCTTGATGCAACCTGTGCAATTATCTGTGTAGCAATGTTACATGCCGTCGAAAAGCTGTGTGGCTTCTCAATGAGTGTCTCGCTGATAACCGTTCCGTTCTGAAGCATGTCCTCAAGATTGACGAGGTCGCAGTTGTGCATATGCTGTGCATAATAATCGGCATCATGGAAATGAATTATTCCCTGCTCGTCCGCCTCCACTATCTCAGAAGGAAGAAGAAGTCTTCTTGTTATATCCTTACTTACCTCTCCTGCCATGTAGTCACGCTGCACGCTGTTGACAGCTGGGTTCTTGTTAGAATTCTCCTGCTTAACCTCCTCATTGTTGTACTCAATAAGCGAAAGAATTCTCGTATCCGTCGTATTAGCCTTTCTGACAAGTGAACGCTTATAGCGGTAACGCACATATCCTCTTGCCACGTCAAATGCCCCTGTCGACATAATCTGGTTCTCCACCATATCCTGTATCTCTTCCACCGATACGGCACGATTCATCTTATTGCACTTATATTCAACATAGTCAGCAATCTCTGTAATCTGTTCCTTGCTAAGCGGGGCACTGTCCGTAGCCGCATTAGCCTTCGTGATGGCTGATGCTATCTTAGCTACGTCAAATACTTCCTCAGAGCCATTTCTTTTGATAATCTTCATGTGAACCCTCCAAATAAAATAACCACAATATCTTGTATTGTTGCAACGTACAAAATACATTATGCAGTGTTAATCTCAAAAAGTCAATAAGTATATATGTACTATTTTTCGACATGGACAACGACCGATGTCCCCGCCCTTTTCATTCTTTTTACCATACTCACAATGAGCGGAATCACCATAACAGCCCATACTACAGGCTCTGATACGATTATTCCCCAGTACCCTATTACCGGTGTGAGAAGCGTCGCAATCAGTACTTTTCCGGCAAGTTCAAGTCCGCTGGAAAATATCGGGGTTATGTGATCTCCCATTCCCTGAAGGCTGTTTCTGAGGATTGTTATTGTAGGAACAAGCAGATAGAACAATGTGTCAAATTTCTGATAGAGGCATGCCGTGTCTATGACCTCCTGTATTCTCGTGTCCGTAATTGCGACAATCAGGTACGGACATATCGTATAACTTGCAAGCATGACTATCACACACCATATATAGGAGCATCCAAGCGAGACTTTTAAACCCGAACGAATTCTGTCATAACGTCCGGCACCGTAATTCTGACCACCATATGTTGCCATCGTGGTTCCGAGCACACTGAAAGGAAGCATATACAGATTCGTGAGCTTTCTTGTAGCTGCATGTGCCACAATCGTGTTGGTTCCAAGTGTGTTGATTGCCGTCTGAAGCGACAATGTCCCGAATGCAACGAGGGAATTCATAAGCCCCATGGACATACCGCTTGCAAGCATCGGCTTGATGAACCTCTTCTCAGGCACAAAATCCTTTATGTTAAAATGCAGAAAAGCATACTTTTTCCATGTATATCCAAAACAAAGAACCGCTGACACCGCCTGAGAAGCAACCGTTGCAACAGCCGCACCTCTGACACCCATGGCGAGATATTTCACGCATACTATATCGAGCACAACATTGAGCACCGCTGAAATAACAAGAAATATGAGCGGTGTGTATGCATCGCCTATCGCGCGCAGATTTCCCGCAAGCACATTGTATATAATCGAGAAGAAAAGTCCCACAATTATGACCGCGATATACTCGGTCGATGCCGCCCTGTGCTCGTCCATCACGTTCATCCAATCGAGAAGCCCTCCCATAAAAATAAGGCTTCCCGCAACAATAACCGCCGTGACGATGAGTCCCATAAGTATTGACAGTGCAAAGACCTTTCTTGACTTCTCCCTGTCACCGCTTCCGAAATGCTGTGCCGTTATGACCGCAAAGCCGTTGGCAAGACCTACGACAAAGCCGACAAGCAGGTCATTGAGTGTGCTTATGGAGCCCACCGCCGCAAGCGCATCGTTGCCAAGGTATGTTCCTACAATTCGCGTATCAGCCAAATTGTAGGCGAGATTAAAGAGATTGCCTATCAGAATCGGGAGGGCAAAATATAATATTATCTTCGCGGGTTTTCCGTGTGTTAAGTCTTTCATGTCAGTGATTCATACCTCTTATATTATATTAATAAATATCTATACGGATTATGATGTCAAAACAAGCAGATTTATGATGCAAGTGTATTACATATTACATTTATGTATATCGGCTCCGTTGTACGAAGCAAGTTGTTCTAATGACTCTGATGTATATACTGACAATTTACGCCACCGAAGCAAAGCATACTTCCTTGTATGCATTGCTTCTAAGACGGCATCCGTGCCGTCTTTGGCTGCGTATTGCACAGAGTCCTAAGAACAACTAAGCTTCTCCCAAAAGTCGCGCTATGCATAAATGTAATATGATATACACTTCTATATTCTTAATTGTTTTGACATCATAATCCTGCATGTAGGTTATATTATACTTTTTCCGTGCAATATATGAGGCTGACATATTGGACATGTCAGCCTCACTGCATTACTTAATTTTTATTTGTGCGTGAATATATTTTACTCGCGGGCGAGGATTTAAGCTTCACCTGTTACTACCTTCATCACCGCATCGGAGAGTGCCGCAAGCTTCTTCTCGGCATCATCAAAGCTTGTGCCCTTTACGCCCATGTAGAACTTAACCTTAGGCTCTGTTCCTGATGGTCTTGCACAGCACCATGCACCGTCATTGAGGTCATAGTAGAGTACATTAGACTTAGGAAGTCCTGTCGGCTTCTTCTCGCCTGTCTTCAGGTCGACAATCACATCCCTGTCATAGTCTCTTGCAGAGAGAACTGTGAAATCACCGAACTTCTCCGGTGTGTGCTCACGGAGATTGTCAAGCATCTCCTTAATCTTGGCAACTCCCTCAACGCCCTTGAGAGTGATGGACTTAAGTCCCTCTCTGTAATATCCGTACTTCTCATAGATGTTGACCATCTGATCCCAGAGAGTGAGTCCCTGCTTCTTATAGTAAGCTGCTGCCTCGCAGAGAGCCATAACGGCAACGATTGCATCCTTATCTCTTGCATGTGTTCCGACAAGGCATCCGTAGCTCTCCTCGAAACCGAACATATACTGATATGTATGCTGCTGCTCGAAGAACTTAATCTGCTCTCCGATGTACTTAAAGCCTGTGAGAACCTCAATAAGCTTAAGGTTGTACTCCTTGGCAACCGCGTCTGCCATGTTGGTTGACACGATGGTCTTGACAAGTGCGCCGTTAGCCGGAATAAGTCCCTTAGCCTTCTTCTGTGAAAGAAGATACTCCGCGATAAGCATACCGGACATATTACCTGTGAACGATACATACTCGCCTGTCTTGGAATCCTTAGCATATACGCCGAGTCTGTCCGCATCAGGGTCTGTTGCGAGAACCACATCCGCATTCTTCTCCTTGGCAAGCTTGAGCGCAAGTGTGAATGCTGCCGGATCCTCAGGGTTAGGATAGCTTACCGTAGGAAAATTACCGTCAGGAAGCTCCTGCTCAGGTACAACATATACATTCTCAAAGCCAATTTCCTTGAGAACTCTTCTTGCAGGAATGTTACCTGTTCCGTGGAGCGGTGTGTAAACAACAGTCATTGTCTTACCCATCTCCTTTATAACGTCAGGATTAACAATCTGCTTCTTAAGCTCTGCTATATAAGCATCGTCAAGGTCAGAGCCGATTACATTGTAAAGACCTGCTGCCTTAGCTGCTTCCTTGTCCATAGTCTTAACTGTATTAAAATCTGTTACATTGAGTACCTCTGTGATAATCTGCTTGTCCTTAGGAGCTGTAATCTGTGCACCATCTTCCCAGTATACCTTGTAACCATTGTATTCAGGAGGATTATGGCTCGCAGTAACCACAATACCTGCCGTACATCCGAGGTATCTTACCGCAAAAGATAACTCCGGTGTAGGTCTGAGTGATGGGAAAATATATGCCTTGATTCCGTTAGCGGCAAGGCAGAGTGCTGCCTCATCGGAAAATTCAGGAGACATTCTTCTTGAGTCAAACGCAATGGCAACGCCCTTAGCCTGCGCACCTTCCTTGATAATGAAGTTCGCAAGTCCCTGTGTAGCCCTTCTTACAGTATATACATTCATTCTGTTAGTACCGTATCCGATAACGCCTCTAAGACCACCGGTTCCGAATTCCAAATCCTTATAAAATCTGTCCTCAATCTCTTTTTCATTACCTGCAATGGACTTAAGCTCTTCTCTTACAGACTCATCAAAGTAAGGATTCTCGCACCACTGCTTGTAGGTATCCATGTATGACATGCTATCTCCTTCCTGCACCCCCAATAGATGCATACGAAACATTTCCGTGAGTATGCCTGCCGTATTCCCAAGCCTCGCAGAGACAGAATAAGCGCCCACGGATTGTGTTTATTTTAACATATCCGCGGACGCTTATCAAGACATATAGCACGATATTTCATGCCTTGTCTGCTCCAACAGCCGTCTTTATCCCCAATCAGCCGGATGTCCAACCAGATAATCGAACGTAATATTCCCTTCAGGGCAATAATGATTTAACTCTTCATCATACTCTAACGGTATATTCATATTTACATACACATTATCCTTTCCGCTCGAAGCAAGCCTGAACCATATATCATACGACACAGCATATCCCTCATCATTTTCTGATACAATGGTATCTATCCTAACGACATCCATTTCCTCTGCTTCTGATAATTCTATATCTGAGCTGCTGACTGCAAACCGGTATGTAAGTTTTTTGTCATCAAGCATCGTAAACTCCGCTGTGATTATCAGATTATCGTTATCTTTCTCTACAGATGTCACTTTACATCCTTTAAGCAGCTTATTTATTTCCACAACGGAATATGAATCAGTTATAACAGCAAATGGCTCTATTTCTATGACATTTTCGTGCGAAGTTCCTGTAATATATTCACCGATATACAGTTCATCTTTGCCATCTTTATTTATATCAGCAAATTTGATTGTAACATTATTTTCATGCGGAAAGCCTAGCGTCATTGGAACGCTCACCATACTTTCCCCATGGAAAACATCATACATATTGTTATTCGCATCCCTTACTATCAACAGATCATATGCATCACTATACAGTGCTTTTTTCCATTTTTCATCCATCTTCACAGCGGAAGGCTGAAATCCGGTGTACAGGCTCTTCGCAATCTCAAGACTGCCATCAGTCCATTTCACAGGTGTTTCGCCCAAATCAAGTTCATAAATATCTTTTACCGTCAACCCGGCAGCACTTTCCTGTACATCATGTGTATTATTTTTTTGACAGCTGACCATATAAAGCATCAACATAAGAATACTGCCCGCAAGACACATTTTTTTTAAGAAACCATGCATATTTAAACACCCTTTTCCTTTCCGGATTCATATACTATATGAACCATTAGTAAATACTCTATCTGCATTAATAATTTTATCCTGAAATTCAGATAAAGAATATGATGTTTTACACAATTTTTTTTTTGATAAAATATCATATTTTTGGCGGGTCACAATGTCAAAAAACCTCTGCTCGAAGACACTAATTATACCGGAGACTATTCATATGGCTATTCCATGTTTTTCATTAGCACTGTATAATTATTTATTGCTTTTTCTTTTTCTGTATTATAAAAAATATCTGCTGCATCTGCAACAATCTTAAAATATTTAACTGCCGTTTCAATATTTCCCATCATCGCATTAGAATATGCGTTCGAATGAATAAATGAAACAGCTTTTTTCCCCTTTCCACTATCTAAATCGAGCAATGCACCTTTTCTTGACACTTCAAGCGCCTCAGAATATTTCTTTATCTTTTCATAGTGAACCGCAAGATTGGAGAGTCCCAAAATAATTTTATTGTTATATCTTCCTCCCCTATTATTCTCTGTGCAATAATCCAGCACACATTTTATATTTTTAATTGCACTTTTATTATCTCCGGCATCACTGGATGCCCATGCAATATGCAAAATAATTAATAATTCCCTTTCTCTTAGATATCCTTGCATTATTTTAGGATTATTAATATCCACAGTAAGTGATAAGCATTCCTTGCAACGTCTAAGATACTCTTTAGCATCAATTTGATGAGTAGTATAATATAACACATTGCGACAATCCATTATGTACTGACGATTGAGTATACTATCTCTTAGAAAATCATCTCTCTCAAATTCTTTTTGTAATTCATCAATTCTTCTTTCTAATTCCACAGTATCCTCATCTGCCATTGCTCTCGTTATCAGGTACTTAAGCCTATATGCTTTGTAGCTTGTGCAATATATATCACTATGCGTATATCCCGGCAAAATATTAAGCCTATTTCTTATACGAACGTAACCACTCTTGTGTGGTATCTGCCTTGCATTTTCTATCATCCAAATACTCTTCATATCATACCCTGTGTCAATGCTAAGCTCTTTTTGTGTGATTCCCTCACGAATACGATACATCTTTATGAGTTCATGCATTGCTTCATAAGCACAATTACATTCAGCTAAACATTTGCATAATATCTCCGTAATATCTGCTCTATCTTCTACAACTCCACCCCACTCTTTCTTCAGTGTAAGTACTTCCTGCCATGACGACAGCATTTTTTTCTCTTCCGATGCTCTGTCTTCTATACCAAGTGTACTCATAATATCCAGATACATACTAAGTATAGGAACAAGCATTCTTGAAAAATTATGCTTTCTCATAAGTTCAACAGCATCCTGACATGGCACAATCCCTCTCTCAGGATGTCCAAGCTGCACCTGGATGTCTGCATACATGTATGCAGCATACGGATACATTTTAGCTTCCTGTCTTATATCGCATTTACCACTACGCAGATAACTCATGAGTCGATATATCTTTTTCCCAATACTATCCATATCTTTCACAAGCATTGCCTCTTTTGCGCATCTCAGTCTTAAACTGTAGTTTATCAGCATTACAAATATCTCATTTTCAGACAATAGCACTATATAGTTTTCTTCTATTTTATTTTCATCAATTGTATATCCTACAGCCTTATTCAGAAATTCCACAGCCGCATCATTTTTGCCTTCCGCATATGCAATAATACCTTTTATCAGACTGTCAAATTGACCTACAACTCTTTCATTCATCTTTTCTGAGGATTTTTTATCTCTGCTTTGTACAAGATATCTAAGCTTATATATATTCTTCTCACAAATACATTGAATAACATCATTTTGCCAACTCAAATATTCATAAGCTTCCATGTCAACCCAAGTAACAAAATCAGAACAATCCATTCCCAGTCTTCCAAGCATAACGTTAAGTGTCAAAAAATCTATCTTCATTTCTCCTGCGCAATACTTATTAAAAATATCCATACTGCATAGACGGCTGCATAACACCTGTGGTGGAATATATTCTTCGACCAGCTTTTCATTTATTATCTTTAATATCAGTTCTTCTTCCATATCCACCTCTTTAGGTTTACATCGTTCATTTGCGCTATCCCTGATATTTTCCAAGATAGCCCTGCTCTGATATTGCTCCCGTGTATACCTTTCCGTCGAAGTTGAGCAGAAGCGTCGACCAGAGCACCTCGGTCATGCTGTTTCTCACATAATTGAATCTACTCTCCGGGACTGCGGCGTATGTAATGCCCGCCGTCTGCTTCGCACATGAGGTCAAAAGTAACATTGTCAAGGTAACACATGTTATGATACGTTTTTTCATGCCTTTTCACCCTTCTCCCAATACTTAGAGTACACGAGCTTGTAATACATGATGCACGCAATCAGGTATGCAATTCCGCCGATACCAAAAAAGGCACTGAGCGATGAAAGCACAACCGTCGGGTATGACAGGTAAAAATATATGCCCGCAAAATCAAGCACGATGTTGATGACACCAAGCACGATAACTCCAGCCCACATCTTATCAAGCCTTGTAAACCTTACACCCATGATTCCGAGTGCCACAAGAACGGCTCCCTGCACTATCGGCATGATCGGTGCTATGTCAGTCTCACCGACAGCCCCTATGTACAAGCCGTAGACAAAAATAATCACCCCTGCCAAAATCCAGCACGCCGAAATTCTCTCAAGATACTTGTCATTCATGGAAATACCTCCCTATCATTAGTTAATACGCTTCACCATTCCACGAAACAGCCACATCTGAAGCTTCAGACAGCTCACCGCATCGGCACGTCCGCTCACCTTCTCGCTCGAAGTGTCATCTTTTCCCACTGTCGTTACCCCACCTGACAGCCTTCCGAAAAGCCCTGCCCGGATGCCTTTAAGATATGCCTTCACAAGCCCCTTCTTTGCAAAATAAGCCGTCTTTATGATGATTCCCGCCGTGATAAACGGTATGTTGAGTACAAGCTGCCAGACAGGCATATTCTTTCTGAACATCCACATGCTGTTGCGCGCCGACAGCTCAACCTTGAAGGCGTTGTGCCTTGAACCGCTCGATGCGCTTCCCAGGTGATACACCTTCGCATACGGATTATAGAGATTTCTGTAGCCCGCAAGCCGCGCCCTGCAGCCGACATCCATGTCCTCAAGGTAGGCAAAAAAGCTCTCATCGAACATTCCAATCTCGTCAAGCACTTTTTTTCTGTATATTGCCGCTCCTGCACAGGCTGAGAACACCTCATGCGGCACCATGCAGTCCGAAACCGGCTTATCCCTGTCCGGTGCGAAGCCCCATCCAAGTGCTGCAAGCTCATCACCCGCATCGTCCACAAGTTCATGATTTCCATTCTGTATCATGAGCGCGGAACATGAAAATACATCCGGCTTGCCCTTAATCATCTTATACTGATTTTTGACAAAATTAGGGAACACGATTGTATCATTATTGAGAAGCAACACATACTCGCCCTCAGCCGCCTCGATTCCACGATTGACAGCGAATGCAAAGCCTGTGTTACCGCCAAGCTCAACCACCCTTATTTCAGGATAGAGCTTCTTCGCTGTCCCGACACTGTTATCGGTCGAGCCGTTGTCAACCATGATTACTTCCATATCTTCAAAAGTCTGCCTCTTAAGTGACTCAAGACAATCCTTCAAAAATTTTTCCCCATTATAATTAGGAATAACTACGCTGACCATCCAATCTCCTTTCTGCCTCCATATCTCTTAAGTAATTGCGAAATTATATATTTGAAAGCGAATGTTGTACAAATTTAACAATTCACCGCAGGCACGCTTTCGCTACATTACATCACGTAGCGGTGCATAGACAGCCAAAATACGGCTGTCAAACACATTAGTTCGCTCCGCGAACTATTACGGCTGTAAAGTACCTGCTTGCGAATCTGTTAAATTTGCACAACTGTTTATCGTCAAAATTGCGTTTCGCAATTGCCAATCTATGTCAGTATCTCTCCGTCCGTGCTACCTGTAGAGCTCAACCCCCGGCTCATACACATAGACTGCATCCTCACCGGATACCCACTTCTCCGCGATAAGCCTCATATACTCTTCGCGCCTTAAAAGCACCGCATTCTTCGGCACCGTCCTTACATTGCACTGCAGAATATTTCTGTTAAAATTGCCCTTGTACCACTCAGGCTTTCCCGCGCTCGTGCGCTGTCTGCCGAAGGCATCGATATAATCATCGCCCGAGTACACAATAAAAGTTCTGTTGACCGCCTCGCAGAGCGGAAATGCCTGCTTTACGAGAAGCTTTGCCGCAACCGCATCGGCATTTTCATTCTCCGCACATGCAATGAGCTTAAATAACCATTTTTTATCCGACATCTTTGTCCCACCGTTAAGCACGCAGATGTAATCACATTCGCAACCATCAAGCCTGTCCGCATCCGGCTCGCCCATCGCACACAGCTTTAAATTATCGTATAAGGTATTGTTGCGTATATATCTAAAATAATTTTGTGCTTTTTCACTGTTCCGCACGCCTGTCACGACAATCTGTACACCGGGAAGTCCGCCATCGGCGTTATCATCCGCATTGCCCTCCTCGTAATCCACCCTGTAAAAGCCCAAATCATCGAGCATCTTCACGCTGCCGCTCTTCCCGACACGCTCAAGATGTGCCTCTATTGCCTTTTTTCCTGCTTCATAGGCATACATTTTTGACAGCGGATTGGATGAGGTGGAGCTCTCATGTGTTCTCCAGTGATAGAGTATACGCTTCACATGTGATACCTTTTCTGCTTTTTCCGTGCACTTGAGAATAAAATCATAGTCCTGTGCCCCGTCATATTCACTGTCGAAGCCTCCGACTTCCCTTGCAAGCTCGGTCTTTGCTGCAAAGAGGTGGCAGATATAATTATTGCTCTGCAATAGAACAGGATTATAGTCAGGCTTGATGTGCGGACAGAAAAACTTCTGCCCATCGCCGTCCATCTTATCCTCATCCGAATACAGGCAATCGGCCTCCTCGGCATTAATCATCTCTACAATGTGATACAGTGCATCGGGTGACAGGGTGTCGTCATTATCAAGGAGAGCAATGTATTCTCCCCGCGCCATCTTAAGTGCCTCATTCGTGTTACCTGCTATACCCGCGTTGTCAATTTCCTTATAGCATACGCGCTCATCTCCGTCAACAAGCTCCTCGACAAGCCCTCGAAGCTTATTTGTGCCCGCATCCACAAGGCAGAGCTGCCAGTGAAAATATGTCTGGTTGAGCACTGAAAGCAGCATCTCCTTAAAATACGTGCGCGGTGGATTATACACTGGTACCAGAATACTTATGAGCGGCATTTTCTCAAAATGCCTGCTCCTCTGGTAGAACAGCTCCTCCTCCCCCGGAACAAGCTGTGTATATCCTGTCCCATAATCGTCCCTGTCCATAAGTTTTCCGATGGCTTTCTTTGCAAGTTTCTCAGGTCCATAATGCTTCATATAAGCCGCGGCTTTTTTTAATTTATAGTTAACATTCATATTTTTCCGCCTTTCATCATACCCCATCGCATAGGTTCCGTTTTACAGCTTAATCTCCCACGGTCTATCCTTGGAAAGATTAGGATTGTAATACATATCTCCGTCGTCGATATATGCCTGCCATCTTTCACGGAACATTTCAGATTCTCTTAGAAATCTCTCATGTTTCTCCCCTTTATTGTCATATCCCCTTGACTTAGATTCAAAGTGATACAGCATCGCATCAGGCACATAGACATTGAGAAGTCCTCTCTGCCTGAGCCTTAAGCAGAAATCCACATCATTGTATGCAACCGCGAGCTCCTCATCAAGACCGCCAAGCTCCTCGTAGAGTGCTCTCTTTACCATAAGGCATGCGCCCGTCACCGCCGAATAGTTCTGCACATGATGTATGCTGTCTCTGTAGCCTCTCTCGATTATCGACACACCTGCATTAGGATGAACTGCCGTCCTGTCAGGTCCTATTCCGACTATCACACCTGCATGCTGGATTGTCTTATCACCGTACAGCAGGCATGCCCCTACCGCTCCCGTATTCTCACGCACTGCATACGCTGCCATTCTTCCGATTGAATCCGGCTCGATTATCTTCGTGTCGTTGTTGAGAAGCAGCAGCAGCTCTCCCTTCGCCTGTGCGGCACCGTAATTGTTGATTGACGAATAGTTAAAGCTGCCCTCCCATCCCACAACACGGATTAACTGTGGATAATTTTCCTCAAGTTCTCTATAATAAGCAAATATCTCATCCGATTTGCTGTTATTTTCCACTATTATAATCTCTATATTCCTGTAGCTGTTAATCTCCAGCAACGAATCAATACAGCACTTCAAATCATCTCTATGTTCATAATTAGGTATTATGATAGATACGAGCGGATTGATATTGCCACCTATATTATTCTCTATATCATAACCTGCATTATAATTACATGTCTCTTTCCGGCTCATGTCCTCAAAAAGCGCCCTGCTTATATGGCATATCTCGTCAGCCCTGCATTTACCGCATATATATCTGTTAAAGCTCCACAGATTGTCTTCCCCTGCAAGCTCAAATGCCTTCTCATCAAGCACATCCTCCCTCACAGCCACACAGCTGCCGATATAATTGTGCGATGCAAGATTGTCCGGGGCGAAATCAGGCTTATACAGAAGCTTTCCATCCCGAAGCTCATCCATATATACGAGCGCAGGACTTTTTCCTGCGACAGCCCTGGATAATTCACACATCATGTCACAGTGCAGCTTCACACCGTCCGATTGTATTATACGATACCCGTATACATGGGTGTTTTCCTTCTGTTCCTGCGAAAAAAGGCTCCGCTTATAAAAGCTTTTCTGAGCCTTTTTTGCCGAGCCCTCCCTCAAATCACGCAGTGCAGTCTTGACTGCCGGCTTAAAACCGCTGTTTTTATATACCTTCATCACATGAACAAGCATGCCCCGCTTCCTCCATCTCAAAACATAAATTATCCGCTATATCTTATACACTATCTTTCCATCGCAGATAGTGTAGTGTACCTTTCCCGGCAGCTCCCAGCCAAAAAACGGGCTGTTCGCCGCCTTAGATGCAAAATGGTCAACAGTCCACTTCTCGTGCTCTCCGAATATGACAATATCCGCAGGATTTCCCTCGGCTATGCTCACGGGCTTTCTCCTGTAAAATTCCATCGGATTTCTGCTCATACATTCCATGAGCTTCATAAGAGTGAGGTGCCCCGGCTCGACAAGTGACCTGATTCCTAGTCCAAGCGAAGTCTCAAGCCCCGTAATTCCACTCGGTGCGTTCTCCATAGGTCTTGCCTTCTCCTCTGCACTATGAGGTGCGTGGTCCGTCACAATCATATCTATCGTGCCGTCGCAAAGCCCCTCTATTATCTTAAGTCTGTCCTCCTCTGTTCTCACAGGAGGATTCATTCTCGCAAGTGTGCCGTATTCCAACACAGCCTTGTCCGTCAATGTAAAATGATGCGGTGTAGCCTCCGCATGGACATCCGCACCGAGCTTCTTTGCCGTCCTCACATACTCAACCGCGTTCTTCGAGCTTATATGCTGTATGCACACCGAAGCTCCCGTGTGGAGTGCCAGCGCACAGTCTCTTGCCACCATCACATCCTCAGCTGTTCTTGATGCACCGCCGTACCCGATTTTTTCAGACACCTCTCCCTGATGAACTCCAGGTGCGGCTATGAATGCCGGGTCCTCCTCATGCAGACTTATCGGAAGATTAAGCTTCTTCGCTCTATCCATTGCCTCCACAAGCACATGCTCATCCATAATCGGAATTCCATCATCCGTGAAACCCGCCGCACCTGCTTCTGCAAGAGCTTCCATATCCACGAGTTCCTTACCTGCAAGCCCCTTGCTCACGGTCGCAGCGGACAGCACATGTATGCCTGTCTGTGCACCTTTTTTAAGAACATACTCAAGTGTATCCACATTATCCACAGGTGGCTTGGTATTAGCCATACACACAACTGTCGTGAATCCGCCCCTTGCAGCAGCCGCCGCACCGGTCATTATGTCCTCCTTATAGGTAAATCCCGGGTCGCGGAAATGCACATGGGTATCCACAAGTCCCGGAGCCACAACAAGCCCCGATGCATCTATAATCTGTGCTGTTCCATCTTTCTCATCCAAAAGTGCAGCAGCCTTGTCTCCCACGGCTGCAATCCTTCCTCCATCAACAAGTACATCCATGACCTTGTCAACACCGCTCACAGGGTCAACCACCCTGCCGTTCTTTATAAGAAGCATGTCTTTACCTCCAAAGTACAATTCAGCTATGCATCACAAGCACATCGCTTTTCTTATATAATAGCATACCCACTTAAACGAAATATTGTCAAGTGTAAATAGCCATGTCCGATACCTTTGTTTTTATATTAAGGTGCAGCAAATTACAGCAGATGCTTTATTCTCTCAAAGCTGTAATCGGAACAACAAATACACCATCGGTTCTTTGATATGCAGCATTGGATAATCCGCATATCACACATAACGATTTTGGTGCCTTTCCTCCTTTTTTTCAATCTCATTTCTTATCTTTATGAGATTGTCTGCAGCCACATCAATCTGATTCGCTCCCAGTTTGATTTCAAATGCACATGTACCATTCTGTTGTTGCTACAATTCCAGATACCCTGTCGCATAGAAGCGTGCGCCGCAAGGCACACTAAAAATAAGCAGACATACGGTTTCTTTCCATATATCTGCCTATCATTATTTTTTAATCGTATACAACTCCCCCACAAGCTCAAGATTAGGGTTGTAATACATATCTCCCGCGATTAGTGCAGCCCGCCACTTGTCAATAAAGTGCATTATCTCTCCGCCAAAGCGCTCCTGCTTCTTTCCTGTATCCTCGGCACCTCTTGACTTGTACTCATAATGGTGAAGCTTTGCGTGCGGATCATAGATAATCTTATATCCTGCCGCCCTCACTTTCATACAATAATCAATGTCGTTAAAGGCAACCTCAAAGCTCTCGTCAAGCCCTCCGACCTCATCAAACACACTTCTCTTTGTGAGAAGGCATGCAGCCGTCACGGCAGAGAGTTCCTGTGAAAGCACAGCCCTTGCAAAGTAGCCGTATACATCATCGCCCATTCCCGTAAATGCATGTCCTGCAACACCCTGATAGCCTATAATTACTCCCGCATGCTGAACCGTGTCATCATCGTAGAGAAGCTTTGCTCCTACGATACCAACCTCTGCTCTCTGACACTGTGCAAGCATACATCTTAAGCTGTCCGGTTCAATCACGGATGTATCATTGTTAAGAAGCAATATATACTCTCCCTTCGCATACCTTGCTCCGAAATTGTTTATTGCGGAATAGTTGAATATCCCGTCCCACTTTACAAGCTTAAATTTATCACCGTATTTCTTCTCAAGCTCTTTGTATCCAGCAAAGGTATCTTCCAGCACACTGTTATTTTCAACCACAATATACTCGACATTGTGATAATTATTGACATTTTCCATAGATTCGAGGCAGCGTGTCAAATCGTCCAAATGATCCTTGTTAGGTATTATAACTGATACAAGCGGTTTCTCGGTAAGCTTATACCTTATATCGTAAAAGCCCGGTGCCACGCCATTCTTTACCTCACCATCAATTCCCATTCTCTTCAGGTGGGCACTCACCGCATTAACGCCTGCCGTGTTCGCATAGGTCTTGGTTGATGCACTCTTTGCGGTTGAATTATCATTGATTCTCCAGTGATACAGTATTCTCGGGATATGGCGCACACATTCCGCCTTTTCAACACATCTCAGCACATAATCATGATCCTGCGAACCATTGAACTGTGTATAAAGCCCCCCCACCTTGTCTGCCAAGCTCTTTTTTACAACGCTGAGGTGGCATATATAATTGTTGGAACGCAAAAGCTCCATATTAAGGTCAGACTTAAAATGTGCCTCTGTGTGGTGCCCTGTCGCCTCGATAATCTTATCCTCATCCGAATATATAAAATCTGCCTGCGGATATCTCTCAAGCTCACGCATACACTCAAATAATGCTGTCGGATGCAGTTCATCATCATGGTCGCCGAACACAATAAAGTCTCCGTCAGCCATACTCATAGCCGCATTGGTATTCTCGGCAATTCCAAGATTATTCTCAAGCTTTATATACTTAACCTTGTCCTCACCATACTTTTCAATATATGGTCTTACCACATTTTCAACCGTATATCCTTCACCGCTTCCGTCCGCTAAGCATATCTGCCAGTTGTCATAGGTCTGTGCCACTATTGAGTCGAGCATCAACGTAAAGAACTTTACATCAGGTCTGTAGACAGGAATCAGTATCGAAAACTTATAATTTGACACAAATTTATAATCCCGCTGCTCTTTAAGTCTCGCTTCATTCGGATTTATCTTGTTAAAATAAATGTTTGTCGGGTCCTTTATCGATTTTCCGGTAAGCTTACCGACCGCCTTTACAATGAATCTCTTCATTCCGTACATGGCTATATAGTTTCTTGCCCTGGTTATATAATCATTGCGCTTATCCTCAGCAAGCCTTACACTTCGCCTCTGCTGCCCGGATGAATCACGGTTCACAACCACACCTATGCTTCCCCTTCTGCCTCCTGATTCTGATGTAATCCTTATGCTTCGTACATCAGTATCCTCAACCGTCAGTTCAAAGCCACAGTTCCTGTTGAGCTCACCCTCAAAATATCTGCTCACCATATCAGCTCTTGTAAAATAATCCGCCTTATACTCAAGCTCTTTTTTTTCTGCGTACACACTTAGCTTCAGCTCTCCTGCCGATTCCGCCCAGCCTGTAATCTTGATGGTTTTCGTTCTTTCATCAGCCTGCACTCCGATAAGATTAATTTCTATCAGATTTCTCAGGTATTCAATCTGTGCTGAAGATATATTTATCTCCTCAATGCCTGAAGGGTAAGTATCCTTTGTGAGAATAATCTTCACATTTTTTACTTTCTCTGGCAGGTTAATACACAGATTGTATTCACCGTCAAACTCAGGTTCGGCATTTTTATACACAAAAAGCAGAGGCGTATGCGGGTTTTCCACAATCTCCACCTCTGTTTCAATTCCATTAACGTAGGAAACAGCCTTAACATCCTTCATGTAATCCCTACATGAGCCCGTCTGGATGATAAGCCTGTTGCTGTCTCGTAAATCTATTCTTTTTTTATATATAAATATGAACTTGTCCAAGCCATGCCTCCTAATTTCTGAACAACCTGTTGATTATAATCCAAAAAGCCGTCAGATATATTCCGATAAAGAGCATCATGATAAATGTCTCTAAATTGAACGGGCTCACACTGACACCGAACCCGTCCTTTATATGGAACTTTGGAAGGAGAGCATAAAAATATGAAAAAGCAATATATAAAGCGGCAAGCACTGTTCTTTTTACATATTTCATTGCTGATATCTCCTCTCTTTATTTTCCACCATACAGCTCCTCATACTGAGCACATATCTCCTCGGTATCTCCGTAAGCTCTAAGCTTTCCATGCTCAAGCCATACAACCTTCCCACATACCATCTTTACCTGTTCTATACTGTGTGATACGAACAGAACCGTCGTACCCATCCGCATCATCTCTTCTATCCTGTCTATACACTTCTGCTGGAACTTAGAATCTCCCACTGCCAGAACCTCATCCACAATAAGTATATCCGGTTTTCCGATAGTAGCAATTGAAAATGCAAGTCTTGATGTCATACCCGATGAAAAATTCTTAACAGGTACGTCCATGAAATCATAGAGCTCCGCGAAATCAACTATCTCATCATATACATCCCTCATAAAAGACCTTGGATGTCCCAAAAGTGCTCCATTCAGGTAAATATTCTCCCTTGCCGTGAGATCGGAATCGAATCCTGCTCCAAGCTCAATAAGCGGAGCTACATCACCATATACCCTGACCGTGCCGTCAGTCGGCTTTAATACTCCTGCTATAACCTTAAGCATTGTACTTTTTCCGCTTCCGTTAAGTCCGATAAGTCCTATTGACTCGCCTCTTTTAACCGTGAAGTTCACATCCTTGAGTGCCCAGAATTCGTCAAAATGTAAATTTCCCTTAATTCTGCGCACAACATATTCTTTCAGACTGTCAACTCTCTCTCTGGCAAGATTAAAACAGCGCGATACATTATTAACTTCTATTATGATATCATTGTTTAATGACCTGTTATTTTCCATACTGCAAATTCTCCGCCTTACAAATAGAGTATAAACTCATCCTGCTTTTTATAGAATACCCACACGCCAAGCACCAGAATCAATGCACTCGGTATTATCGACATGAGTATCGTGTACAAATCCGGCATGGAATTATACATCATAAATCCTCTGAACATGACAAGTATATTCGTTACCGGATTAATCTTAACAATAGTCTGCAGCACATTTCCAAGAATATCAAGCGGATACATTATAGGTGCAAGATATATAAAGCCTGTCAGAAAAACCGAATACAGATGGACTATATCCCTGTATTTTACAGACAATGCTGCAAGTATAAAACCAACACCCATTGAGAACATAATCATAATGACTATAGGTATCGCGGACAGGAACATCGTGTAATGAAGCGGTGTCCTGAGCACAACCATCACTATGAGCAGTGCCGCATAAGCTGCAAATATGTTGATTGAACACGACAGTATTCTTGACAGCACAAATATATACTTAGGCACATACACCTTTTTTATCAATGCAGCGCTGTTGATAATCGAATTCATTGACGCCTGTGTTGACTCAGAAAAGAAATTATACAATACCTGTCCACAGAGAATATATATAGGATAATTCTCAACGGCAAATCCAAAAATACGTGAAAATACCGCCGAGAGAATTATCATCATGAACAACGGGTTTAAAAGAGTCCACAACACACCGAGCACCGAACGACGATATTTATTTTTTATGTCTCGCGAAACCAGCTCAAATAAAAGAGGTCTGAACTTGGCGAAATTGGCTCTTACTGAATGATGCATTGTAAACCTTCCTCAAACTTAGTTATTTTTCTTTGCAGCCACATACTCCGCAAGTGTTCCCCACTTAGTATCCTTGTCAGAGAATATAAGTTCCATTCCTTCAGGGATAGGCCACTTTACACCCACCTCAGGGTCATTCCATATAATACCACCCTCATCGTTAGGATGGTAAAAATCGGTACACTTATATGCGAACTCAGCAGTATCGGATAACACAACAAAGCCATGTGCGAAGTTCTTCGGAATAAAGAACTGCTTCTTGTTCTCCTCTGACAGCTCAACACCGTACCACTTGCCGAAGGTCTTAGAACCCTCTCTCAAGTCAACGGCAACATCGAACACTGTTCCTCTCGCTGCTCTCACAAGCTTATCCTGAGGAAACTGCTTCTGAAAATGAAGTCCTCTGATAACGCCCTTCTTAGAGCCTGACTGATTATCCTGGACAAACTGCATGTCAATTCCTGCAGCCGCATAATCATTATAGTTGTATACCTCATAGAAATATCCTCTTGTGTCACCGAACACCTTCGGCTCGATAACCCTGAGTCCTTCTATCTCCGCTCCGTCCTCTGTATAACATTTACTTACAGTAATCTGTCCCATTTAGCAACCTCGCATATTATTTCAATTTTACCGTTAATATCAATTTTAAAGACCGTTGGCAACCTCTAAAAGATATCTGCCGTAAGCAGTCTTAAGAAGAGGCTGTGCAAGTGCAACAAGCTGCTCTCTGTCAATAAAGCCTCTCTTGTATGCAATCTCCTCTATACAGGAAATATAAAGTCCCTGTCTCTTCTGGAATGCCGCAACGAAGTCTGCCGCATCAAGGAGTGCATCGTGGTTGCCCGTATCGAGCCATGCAAAGCCTCTTCCAAGTGTCTCAACCTGAAGCGTTCCGCGGCTCAAGTACTCATTATTAATGCTTGTTATCTCTATCTCACCTCTTGCTGAAGGCTTGACATTCTTAGCAATCTCAACAACATTGTTGTCGTAGAAATAAAGTCCCGGAACAGCATAGTTAGACTTCGGATGCTCAGGCTTCTCCTCTATCGAGAGTGCCTTTCCCGTCTCGTCGAACTCAACAACTCCATATTCTCTCGGATCCCTTACATAATATCCGAATATTGTTGCACCGCTCTCTCTTGCCGCAACCTTCTGAAGAACCTTGGAAAAGCTCTGTCCATAGAAGATGTTGTCTCCGAGCACAAGTGCAACTCTGTCGCTTCCGATGAACTTCTCTCCGATAATGAACGCATCGGCGAGTCCTCTGGGTGTCTCCTGAACCGCATACTCAAGGTTCATTCCGAGCTGGCTTCCGTCGCCTAACAGCTCCTTAAATACAGGTAAATCCCTCGGTGTTGAGATGATGAGCACCTCTCTTATGCCCGCAAGCATAAGCGTCGAGAGAGGATAATATATCATCGGCTTATCATAGACAGGCATAATCTGCTTTGAGATAGCCTTGGTAAGCGGGTAAAGCCTTGTTCCGGAACCTCCGGCGAGTATAATTCCCTTCATATCTTAATCCTTTCCGTAATCCTTATTGTAATACTTCTCTAATCCTTACTGCAGGAATTACTTGTACATCTCAGCATAATATTTCTGGTAATCGCCGCTTGTGACATTCTTCATCCAGTCCTCATGCTCGAAATACCACTTGATTGTGAGCTTGATTCCATCCTTGAACATCGTGTCCGGAACCCAGCCGACTGCCGCCTTAATCTTATCCGGTGCTATCGCGTAGCGTCTGTCATGTCCCTTGCGGTCCGCAACGTATGTGATAAGCTCCTCGTTAATGTGTGCCTTTCTTGGATCCGAATCAGGAAGCATCTCGTTAAGTGTCTCAAGAATAATCTTTATAATCTCTATATTCTGCTTCTCATTATGTCCGCCGATATTATATCTCTCGCCAAGAACCCCCTGCTCCTGAACCATATCGATAGCCTTCGCATGGTCCTCAACGTAAAGCCAGTCTCTTACGTTCTTTCCGTCACCGTATACGGGAAGCTTCTTTCCCGAAAGTGCATTGTTGATTATAAGCGGAATGAGCTTCTCCGGGAACTGGTAAGGTCCGTAGTTGTTGCTGCAGTTGGTTATATTTGCAGGGAAATGATATGTGTCAATGTATGCCTTTACAAGCATATCTGAGGAAGCCTTGCTTGCTGAATACGGGCTGTGCGGGTCAATAGGAGTTGTCTCATAGAAGAATGCGGTATCATCATCAGGAAGTGAACCGTATACCTCGTCAGTTGATACATGGAGGAACTTCTTTCCCTCCTTATATGAGCCGTCAGGAAGCTCCCATGCCTTCTTGGCCGCATTGAGCATAACCGCCGTTCCGAGCACGTTCGTCTTAACGAATACCTCAGGGTTCTTGATGCTTCTGTCAACATGGCTCTCGGCAGCGAAATGAACAACTCTGTCAATATCGTTCCCGGCAAATATCTTCTCTATTGCCTCCTTATCGCAGATATCAGCCTTAACAAAGGTGTAGTTAGGCTTATCGGCGATGTCCTTAAGATTCTCAAGATTTCCGGCGTATGTAAGTACATCCACGTTGATAATGCGGATAGTGTCCCCATACTTCTTAAACATATAATGAATATAATTAGAACCGATAAAACCGGCTCCTCCAGTTACAAGGTAAGTTCTCATGTCAAAAATTCTCCTTTTATTTTTACATATCCTTTTCACTCAAAGCATAGCTATGTGTATGTTACCATAAGTCTCTGCATAATTCAAGATGCTCGTCGAGAGCCTTCTCCCAGTCCGCAAATGTATATCCACCGACAAGACGTAACATATAATTGTCGAGAACCGAATATGCCGGTCTTGAAGCCGAATCCGGATGTGCAGCCTGATACTCCTGTGTGCTCACATGGATAACCTTTGTGTTCTTTCCGGTCTTTTTAAATATTGCCTCAGTAAAGTCAGCCCATGAGCAATATCCCTCGCAGGTTCCATGATAAAGTCCGTAGTTCTCTGTAGGTATAAGCCAGCTTATCGCCCTTGCAAGCTCCATTGCGCTTGTAGGTGAACCTATCTGATCGTCGACAACAGTTATCTCATCATGTGTCTCCGAAAGCTTGAGCATGGTCCTGAGAAAATTCCTGCCATCACCATACAGCCAGGCTGTACGCACAATAAAATAATGTTTTGAAAAATCCTTAACAAAATTCTCTCCCGCAAGCTTGGTAAAACCGTACATGCTCTTTGGTCCCACTGCGTCAAACTCCGTATAAGGACTTTTGGCATCTCCGCCAAAAACATAATCCGTGGACACATGAACAAGCTTGGCACCAAACTTCTCAGCAGCAATGGCAAGATTCCTTGGCCCGATTGCATTAATCTTATATGCGAGCTCTCTGTTCACCTCACAGGCATCAACAGCCGTGTAAGCTGCACAGTTCACAATCGCATAAGGCTTCTCCTTCTCAACAAATGCCAGGACCGCATCAATATTCGTTATATCAAGCTCCGCAACGTCTGTATTTACAAGCTCATACTCTGAATTTCCCTCTAAAACCTTGTTCATTGCCCTTCCAAGCTGTCCGTTGCAGCCTGTGATAATTAATTTTTTCATATTCTTTCCTTTCCGAATAAATTCTTTTCCTTTATATTTGTCAATGATATCCGCAATCCGCTTTGCTGCCTGCCCATATATTTTATAAACTGCACTGTCTTATAAGAATCTCCCATATACTATAGAAAATTATAAATGCAGATATAATCATACATGTCATATTGTACTTAACCTTGTTCAGGTTCACATTGACCTTGTTAAAGCTGAGTGTATACAGTACAGGGAACAGAAGCGGTATATAATATCTTCCCTGAACTCCCGCCATTGTCGTTTTTCCAACCTCGGTGTAGCTAAGATACATTGAAGTCCATATAAGACACATGACACCAAACACCAGAAAATATATCATTGCCTTAAGCCACACCGGCATGCCCTCGGCTGTCCGGCTTTTCTTATCGTTCTGTACATACACCATGTTCTCGGAGGTAAGAGTAATCGAGACAAGATAGATTACTATAACATAGGTAAGGCTTCCCGCACCTAAGTATGCCATAAAATCAAGTGTAGGAGTTCCTATTCCATAATCCCACAGATGCTGCCACATAGTCGTCAGAAGAAGCTCCGCATAACCCAAAGGGTTAGAAAACACTGTACTCATCTGACCTGCATGGCTCGTCGTTCCGCCTCTTAAATCACCCTCAGCCGACGGACTTATAAGTGCCGGAAGCACAAACGTGCTGAGTATTGCTAGAAGAACCACAATCACCCCCGCCTTCATTATACGCTCCTGCTTCTTATCCTTAAAAATTCTGTGCGGAAGAAACACACCGAGAAGAATGAGCGGTATATATATTGACTTTCTTGATGAACCATATGCCATTCCGCCTATGAACACAAGATATTCCCACCAGGTAATCTTTTTGTCAGTTAACATAAGGTAGAACAGATATGCCATTCCAAGAAAAAGAAATCCCGTCACTATAGTGTCATAAGATATAGTTGCGGCAAGATACATCGGAGTCGGCATAAGCGCAACTGCACTCATTATCAGCTTTCCCTTAGGAAGCTTTCTCACTGCAAAAAACACAACCGTAATGTACATTATCATGTTAGTGAACCTAAGCAGCATATAGGTATATCCAAACGGCACACCGAGAAGCTTGCATATATTACATGTTATTGCCATGAAAACATACGAGAATGTTGCAAATCCGCTTGTTCCCCAGTGATGTGATGTCACAGGGTCCGCATCACTCGGCGTCGACAGCTCATTTACGCGCTCACGCACATACTTGTACTCCTCGTATGATGTGCTGTACTCGAACGGCAGATTATTGACTCCTCCGTCCACATAATCATGAAGAAAGCTGTTATATTCATAGCTTCCCGTAATATCCAGCCAGTATACGCTTCTAAGGTGTGTCTCTTCATCCCAGCCTACCCTTGAAAGCGGCATTGCGAGACAGAATATAAAACCGGCACATATTCCCACTATCAGAAATCCATACTCTAAATGCTTTGCTATAATATTTCTTAACACTATCAGAAGCCCTGCGCACAACACAGCAAGCATAACAAAAATAAATCGAAAACAGTTAAATACAGCAACGTTTCTCACTGCAGTACTTACAAGCTGAACATCATTCTCAAGCTGCGGAGTATTGTTATCCAGCGGAATGATCCATATTCCTTTGGCATTTTTATTTATGTTCACCGTAGAACGCGATATATATATCGGATTAGCATCCTTTACAATACTGCTTTCAAGATATCCGAATCTGTTCTCGTACTGCACAACTATGGCAAAATACGCCGCCGACTTATTATTATATTCAATTTCCAGCTTGCTCACATATCGGTCCGGCTCAATGTAATAGCAATCCATACCCTGATAAGCATCATATTCACCATTGCTTCTGTACTCAAGCCCTTCCTCAGGCTTTCCCTCAATCACATCAGCCTTGTCGAACCTTTCAGCCGTGAATGCAATATCCTGCACACCTTTTTCGTCACTGTTCATTGTAATAAGCTTTATATTTGAGAAAAGCTCAACAAGCAATGAAGCCACAATACTAATTGTGGCTACAATTGCAATCCTTATAATATATTTTTTTATGTCTGTCTTATCTGCGGACATGATATACTCCTAATTGTTATTTTTTACACCACAGCTCTACTGATAGATATTATCACGGTAATTGTTCTTATCATAGAGAGCCTGAAGATAATCACTTATATCCTGTATTCTCGATGTAGGCGTATAATTGCTGACGCCGAACAGATACTCATGAAGCTCGCTGACATTTGCTTCAAGGGTCATTGCAAATACAGGGTCATTGATATCAAGCTCCGGAACCCTCTTCATTGAGCCAAACTTCTCAAAAGGGAATCCCGTCTGATCGACAAGCGAAAAATCAAATACACTTGGCACCATGCTTAAAATTTCACTCGCCGGAACGCTTGTCACAACATTGTCCAGCACACCGTTGATTGCATTGGTAAGCTGGTTAAGGTTCATCTTCTTCGCCTTCTCAAATATCAGGCTTATTACCTTTCTTTGTCTCTCCGCACGTCCATAATCAAGTGTGCCGTCGGCATATCTTATACGGCAGTATGCCGTCGCCTGTATTCCGTCAAGATGTACCATTCCCGAATGAGGAACTGTCTCATAGGTTCTTCCTGTATTAAGTCCCGTATCTCTTAAGTACTCGTTGAGCCAGTATAACTCCTGCTCCGTTATTTCAAGATCAATTCCGCCCACCGCGTCCACGATTCTAATTAATGCCTCGAAATTAACCATGACATAATCGGTAATGTTGAGGTCAAGATTCAAGTTAACCATGCTTATCGTCGATTCAACTCCCGAATAGAAAAAAGCCTCTGTTGCCTTTCTGTAGGTGTCAGGGCAATTTCCGGATTTCGGAACCATAAGCAATGTATCCCTGTATATGGAGACAAGCTTAACCTCCTTCGTATCATTGTTGAGACTCGCAATAATTATTGCATCCGTATTTCCTTCGCCCATGCTGGTCATAGCTTCAATAGAATTATCACGAGCATCCGTTCCAAGCAGAAGATAGTTAGTATAACCTTTAAGTGCCTCGTTAGCCTTTACCTCAGGGGCTATCACAAGGTCAATAGCCTCCCTGTCTATCTCCTGAATTTCAAGCTTACTGAACTTATCAACTATATACCATGCAATCACAACGACAGCCAGCACCACTATCTCCAAAAAGAAGAGCAGTACCTTCTGCCATACCTTCATCTTTCTTTTCTTTCTCTTTCCTGACATTTTAAAGCCTCTATTCTTTCTCTAAATCCAACCGACATATCATTTAATATGCATTCTTATTGACAAACCCCTTAAATAATGTCTGAAATAAAATAGAAATATCAAAGAAGAATGTCCAATTCTCAATATAATACAGGTCATACTCTATTCTCTTCTCGATAGATGTATTTCCTCTGTAACCGTTAATCTGTGCCCATCCGGTCATTCCCGGTCTTACCTGATGCTTAATCATGTATCTTGGAATCTGCTCTCTGAACTGCTCGACAAAATTAGGCTGCTCAGGTCTTGGCCCGACAAGGCTCATATCGCCTTTAAACACATTAAAAAGCTGTGGCAGCTCATCAAGACTGAACTTTCTTATAATCTTTCCAACCTTCGTCGTTCTGTCATCATTCTGCGTCGTAAAACGATGCTCATCACATCTGTCGGCACGCATTGAGCGGAACTTATACATTACAAAATTCCTGTTATGAAGTCCTACACGTTCCTGCTTATAAATTACCGCACCTTTAGAGCTTACCTTCACCGCAATGGCAACAATAAGCATAATCGGTGAAAACAAAATGATAAGAAGAAATGAGCCCACAATGTCCCCAAGTCTCTTTATGAATCTGTTAAAGCTTCCGTTAAGCGGAACTCTTCGTATATTAATAACCGGAAGACCTAAAAGATCCTCGGTATACGGTCTTGTCGGAATCACATTGTTATAGTCCGGAATGAACTTGGTGTGAACCCCCGACTTCTCACACACTGCAACAATACTCTCAAGCTTGACATACTCCGCTATACTCAGTGTAATTGCAATCTCATCAAGTTCATTCTCCAGGAGAAGCCCCTCAAGCCTGTCAATCTTTCCTATAACCTCCTCGCCCCGATACTTGGTTCCGATACTTATGTTATCGTCAAGTATTCCCAATATATGATAACCCCATTGCGGATTCAGCTTTATTCTGTCAATATATCCTTCAGCCGCACGGCTGTATCCGACGAGGAGTATATGTTTCTGGTTGAAGCCCTTATTCCTTATGTTGCGCAGAACACGTCTTATCAGATTTCTGAACACAATCTCAACAGTATTGTTGATGACATAAAATATGAACATCATCTGTCTTGAGAAGTGTGCCTGATGAAGCATATACAGCGATAAAATAAATATAACAAGTCCTGCCGTATTGGACTTAATAATATTTCCCGCTTCCTCCTTAACCGTCTGCATTCTCTTCGGACTGTACACATTAAAGAAATAGTATAAGATGAGATACAGCGGTATTATGCACAATAAGCCTGTGATATACATCGCGTTCATCATTGTGTGTCCATCATCAAAGAACTTGATTCCCCATGCAAGCGCATAAGAAACCGCTATTATAATTGCATCCAAAAGCACATGTAATCTGTTAAAATATTTCTGATTACTCTTAATCACCGGTGCCTCCAATAATTCTGATTCATTGTGCATGCAAGAACAAGCTTTCGTGGCAGCTTTTTGTATGCCCGTCCAAGCTTATAACCTGCAAGTCTGAAAAAACTGTTAATATAAAAATACGGAATATAATATGCCGCTCCCTCATGTACGAGCAGCGAAGTCATCTTTTTAATATATTTTAACCCTTCACTCTCAGATGATACACTGTTAAAGACATCGGGATTATCCGTCTGTGATACTCCGAGGTCGAAATTTCTGTGAAACTGCTGCATATTGGTATAGTTATGAGAGTGTATAACCTTGGCATCCGCCTTATAGTATACTCCATATCCCGCCATAAGAAACCTATATGCCATAATCATGTCTTCGTTGAATATCGTTCTTCTTATAAATCCTCCCTGCTCAATATACTTTGTCCTGTCATACATTGCACATACATCAGAACAGAAGAACGCTTTTATTCCCAGCCTGTCGATATCCTCTTTTCTCTTTATGCTGCTTTTTTCCGGATAGTTGAACTGTCTTGCAAGCCGCTCAATTATCCGGCATTTGTCGTCCGGCAGCTGTCTTGCATACGCCACGGCAATTTCCGGCGTCTTAAAACACTCTAACAGATTCTCAACAAGTCTGTCATCTGCCGGAACCGCATCCTGCGTCATGAGCAGGCAATAGTCCGCGTCCGAACCAATTATCCCCTCATGTCTGGTACGACCATGGTCAAACTCATCAGGCTCTATATGCCTTATTTTAATAACTCCATCATACTCAAAGCGACTTTCATCATAATACTGTCTTCCCGTATTAATGACACATATCTGTCTTATTCTGACAGTCTGTATTTCGAGCATGTGGAGAAGTCCTGCATACTTTTCATCCGGCTTGCACACCGGAATAATCACATCAATAACCGGATTATCCATTTTCTTTTCCCCTACAGGTTTTAAAGCTTCTAATGCTTTCTTGCCGCTGTCTCATTCTCATCAGCCGAAGTCTCTTCTGTATTGCCCGTGATAACCACATTGACCGTCACATCCCCGACAAGTGTATAATTGTTGCTATCCTCCGACATTATGACAGGAACCGTGTACTCGCCCGGTTCATATCCCTTAAGGTCAATATTGGCATTTAATACATCCATGTTAAAGCTATCATGAGTACTCTGAATTGCACTTATTTTGACTTCAATGTAGGCGTTCTCTATCTCTGCCTCAAGACCTTCCTCAAGATTGTTGATAACTATACCGTTCTTTCGAATTATATAGCTCTTAACAATCTCAGGTTCAACTTCTATATGAACAACAAGCTCTGTCGTTCCTGATACAATGCGATAACTGCCCTTGAGATAATTCGCAATGTTTACCGTGCAATCCTGACTTTCCGCTATATTCTCAAGCTCAATGGCATCACTTGGTATCGCCAATGTGTTTATGGCTGCAAGACTGTCGCTTGTTCCCGCAATCTTAATCCGGTCGAAGCTCTGTGTATATTCAATCAGCTTGTATCCGTCAGCAGTTGTAACCGTAGGAATAACTGTTACCGTTATCCACTTGGTAGGCAGAATCTCAACATTAAGCTTTAAGCTGTTTCTGCTGAGCTGAAGTGAAGAAGAATCAATCACATTTCCATCCCCATCATAGAACACAGGCGTTACCATCTCGCTGACAGACTGCATCATATTTGAAACATCGTAAGAAATCACGGCACTGGCAATCTTTTCGATGACACTCGCGGCCCCCGTTACCTCTATCTTGTTCTGAGATATTGAGCTGTCTCCAAGGACATAGTTATCTGCCGGAGAGCCCGTTATATTAATCGTTATCGGAATCTCCTCAGTCTCTTTGTTGTCGATATTCAGCTTGACAACCTGCACCTTGGAGGTTATCTCCTTAATGTCACTCTTGACATCAGATTTTATACATTCGATGGTTATATTTGCCGAGTCGGTGAGCGGACTCAACTGGCTTAAGTCTGCATAGGCGACGAAATCCGAAGCCTTAAGATCCTTGGCAACACTCTCGGGTGCCCTTACCGTAATCGTAATCACGCTGCCCGAATCCACCTCATATATATATCCCTTGTCCGTGAGATCATCATCGTTTCTCAGTTCAACATTAATACCGGAAATCGTCTTTTTTACAAGGGGATCGTCAATATTCATGACAACCCACCATACAATAATGGCAATCAGAAGGGCAAGAATCTTAAGTCCTATATTATTGAATATCTTTTTCTTCATTAGACCTGCCTCCCCTCTTCCATATCTTAATGCGCTTTCCTGAATCGAGATTACCTATCTTAAGCAGCTCAAGCTTATTGTGCAGATACTCGGCATCCACATTTCTCACAAGCTCCCCGTTATGTGCAACAGATACCTTTCCCGTCTCCTCAGATACAATTATAACAAAGGCATCCGTCGCCTCACTCACACCGGCACCGGCACGATGTCTTGTTCCAAGTTCCTTACTGAGTTCCATATTATCCGAAAGAGGAAGATAACATGTAGCTGACACAATTCTGTTTCCGCGAATAATGACAGCTCCGTCATGAAGCGGAGTATTGTGCTCAAATATATTTATAAGAAGCTGATTCGTCACATAAGCGTCTATATTAATTCCCGTCTTTATATAATCTTCAAGATTAATCTTCTGTTCAATCACTATAAGTGCACCTGTCTTTTTCTTTGCCATCTCATATGATGCCTTGACAAGTTCATTGACAGTCTTTTCACTGAACAGCTCCAGCTTCTCCTTGGAGTCATCGAACTGGAACAATCCCGCAAAGTACTTCTTGTTGCCGAGCTGCTCAAGTGCCTTTCGAAGCTCCGGCTGGAATATAACCACAAGTGCAATCAATGCAACGTTGATTGTCTTTCCGGCAATCCACAAAATTGTTGTAAAATGGAACACATAGGCTATAAGTGCAAAAAGAATTATAACAAGGATGCCCTTCAGCAGATTCCAGGCCCTGCTGTTTTTCATCCACAGTATAATATGGTACAAAAAGAAAGCGATGATTAAAATTTCCGCGATATCCGAAAATTCCACACCCGGTCTGTAAATATTATTCACAAAATCTCCAAAAAAATTTGTCAATGCACCCATGCCTATTCTTCCTCTTTATTTTTCTTCCTCATCCTCAAGATTGAGTACGTCACGCTCGTATGCCATCCGGCGTTCTGACTCATCCGGCTCAGTATTCTCATCCGCACCGTAAGAGTCCCTCACATCATATTCTTCTGCCTTCTGGGTTCTGCTATTAATCTTCTTTACCTTTACATCTGTAACTGTCATGTTGAGCTTAGGAACAGCCTTCACATAATAATAATAGTCGTCATCCTCAAACTGTACTCTCTCAGTTCTCGAATAATCCACGGAAAATATGAAGAAGTTGAGAACCAGTCCTATCACTATTGAAATTACAATACCGACAATAAGTCCCGGCATGCTGAAGCTTAACGAGAGCATCACATGTGACATCACGACAAGTACCGCCTCGACAACACTTCCTGTCACAATCGCAATAATCCATGAACGGTCTATGGAAAAGCTCCTGATTACATACACAAGGACTATCGTTGCGGCAAACACAATGCCCATAACAAGCATTTCCTTATTCAAAATTGTATTGTCCATTATAAATGTCAGCTTAGTGACAAACTCACCCTCGCCAAATGATGATACCGACGCCATGAACTCTGAGCAGAATGCCAATGTAAAATACAGATACGTTCCAAAAAATGCAGGAACGATTCCCACAGCCCCTGCTGTCAGTCCGACAATAACCGGAGCCGCATACGGAATATGCAGCATAAACATCACAGGGACAAGCAAGAGCACATACCCCGTCTTTGGTGAAAATACATAATATACAAGCAAAAGTATGAGCAGCATAACAAGTGTTATTATGGCAAACTCAATTGAAATCTCATATATCTGCAATACAATCAGAATGCAGCCTGCAAGTGCCGTAACTCCCGCCGGAAGAAAAGCACATACGGCAGACAGTAATATAAGCACAAAAACGCTTGATGCCGCCGAGCTGTATCCTGTCATTCCTCTTATAAGCATAAAGGATATAAACGCCGCGGCAAATTTTAATATGTGGCTTATAACCATATCATATCTGCCGTACAGACGCTGTAGTCCGTCTTTAATCTTTAATAACTCCGTCATTACCTTTCCTCCCCGTTATCTTCCTCTTTTTTTTCCTCGCGGGTAAGCTTATCAATCTTCTTAAGTCGACTAATATACATTCTCATTCCGCTTTCATATTCATTGTAGCGTAACGAGAATACAAAATATGATACCACCTGAAAGGCAATCAGCAGAAGTACATATATAACGATAAGCGTGCTTCCCAAGCGTCTGTAATCTATCTTCGTAAGATTATTCACAATATATTCAAATCTGTATACACATATCAAGGCAAGTGTAAGAAAATACCCAAGCGTTATCCCTATTCCTGCAAACAACATGTGCATTCCGATATAATCTCCACGGTAATACACGGCATTCTTAAGTTCCTTCTTCCCTTCATGTTTCTCATACATGGCTGTTCTTGCCATAAGTCTGACTTTGCGCTTATTAATCATCAAATCTCCTTACATTACACCCGATTTATCATATAATTATAACATATCCCATGAAAATTAACAGTATTTTTTCTATGGGTTATAGACTATTATCTGTGAGTGGGCATTTGCGGCAGGCATAACAAATCTTACCTTTCTTCCTCCGCTGTTGATTGTTCTGTCACTCGTGAATGTGCAGTATGTATTCCACACTGAATCCGCCGTGTCCGGAAGCAGGTACGAAAGCGCACTTCTTACCGCCATATCAAACTCATTCGAACGCTTCTTAATATATATATGTACACTGTCGGATTCAACAATCACCTCACCGTAGTAGTCGTCATCAACCTCGTAGATTGCAGCATTGGGAAGATACTGTGTAAAACCGCTTCCCGAGAGAACCGCAAACATCTCATCCGTGTTGATTGGTGAAGCCGGCTCTGTAGTCGGAACTTCATACACTGTTGTCGTCTCCTCGGCAGTGTTCTGTGTCTCACTGTCAGGTTCAGCTGTCGAAGCAGCATCTGTATTCTCACTGCCGCCGTTATAATTATTACCGGTGTCATTATTATAACCGTTATCACTGCCATTATTGCTGTCTGCAGGGTGTGTCACCGTTTCGGATGAATCACCGCCCTGCTCACTTCCATTCTGTGTCTGTGTTTTATTGTCCGTATTGTTCACTTTCTGAGCATTCATCGCATCCAGCGAAGGGAATCCCATGTCAGAGACCGAATCGGCACTCTTTACTCCCTCTATCGCAATCGCTGATGAATATGTATCTGCCGTAGCTGTTATCGCCGCAACGCCCTCACCGACAATTCTCACCACGCCATTATCATCCACTATAACCGCATCCTCATTGCTGCTCGACCACATCACAGCCTGTGCAAGCTCCATAGGATTAGATGAAACCGTAAGATTATATGTCTGTCCTATATATGCGGTAAATGATGATGCATCTATATTGATATACTCCTCATCGGCACTGTAATGCTTAGAGCCGTCATCCGTCAACGGACTGTCATTTATCTTTCCCGTCCTGCTCACAGTCTCTATCAGAAGCACTACCGCCAGCATTATCGCAACCACTCCTGAGCCGAAAAGAAGCCCCACCAAAGGTCCGAGTATATTGTTACTCTTCTTTTTTCTTCTCTTTTTTACATTCTTCGCCATACACACCCTCCGGTAATTATATACTACCCTTATTGAATATGAAAATCAAGTTGAGATTTACATTATAGAAATATAAGCTATAATGGTTGATAGGGCAAGCCCCTTATTAAAATTGTTAAAAGGATTTTTACCATGAAACTGATATTTATAAGACATGCCGAACCCGATTACAGCATTGATTCACTGACGCAGAAGGGCTTTGAGGAAGCTGAGCTGCTCGCAAGAAGAACCGCCTCGTGGCGCGTCACCGACTTTTACTCGTCCCCTCTCGGACGTGCGGTGAGGACAAGTGAACCCACATTAAAATGCCACAACAGAACGGCGGTAATCTACGACTGGCTTCAGGAATTCCGCGTACCTGTCTCCTCTGAGGGCAGAGCTGACGGCAAGACAATTCCGTGGGATTTTATGCCTGAGTATCTTAACCGTTATCCCGAGCTTCTTGATGCCGCCCACTGGCTTGACACACCCGTTATGAAAAGCGGAAACGTAAAAGAAGCCTACACCCATGTATGCGGCAGCTTTGATGAGCTTCTCGCAAAATACGGCTATGTCCGTGACGGACTGGCATACCGTACAGCCCACACGGAATCGAGCTGTTCCTACATGGTCTACAATGGCACCACCAAGGAATGCATGGCGAACCATTCTGACGATGAGCCTGTCCTTGTATTCTTCTGTCATCTCGGAATCATGCTATGCATCATGTCACACCTTTTAAACACTTCTCCGGTTACACTATGGCAGGGATTTTTCACACCTCCAAGCTCCGTCACCGTTCTTTCTGCCGAGGAACGAATTCCGGGACTTGCATATTTCCGCTGTCAGATGCTCGGAGACACTTCACACCTCAGACTCAATGACGAACCGGTGTCCTACTACGGAGGATTTGCGCCGCCGTTTCAAGGGTGAGGATGAAAGAATTATTGATATATAAAAGTATAAGGTCTTATGTTATACATGATGGCTCCGTTGTACGAAGCTAAGTTATTCTAGGAACCCTGATATACTCTCATTGCGTTTCCGCCACCGCGGCAAAGTCGCCATCCATGGCTCCGTTGCCGCTTTTTAGGCATCCATGCCAAAAATGGCTGCACATTGAGCAGGGTTCCAAGAATATCTAAGCTTCTCCCAAAGTCGCATACATGTATAACATAAGACCTTATACCATTTACACTTCAATAATATTTGTAAATTAGAAATACTTACAACTTAAATATTTGCAGATACAGTTTATATAGTAATGTATTGAAGTGTATAACGCCTTTTAAAATATAACAGTATTTTATACATAAACTATCATTCCATCCACTGTCAGTTCAACAAAATAAAGTCATGGCAGTCCTGCGATTTAGCGTCAGCTTTAGCAGGATGTCATGACTTTATTTGTTGAACGTCCGGTTTACATTAATATATCTTATTCTTATTTCGCTTTCTGCCCATTATGCCTCTTTAAGAACTCATTCGTCTCCGCAATTACCACCCCGCTGAGTGCAAATATTGCTATCATGTTGGGAATTGCCATGAGTCCGTTGAAGATATCGGCAATCGTCCACACTGCCTTCACGGTCATGTACGGGCCGATAAATACGGCAAGTATGTAGAGCCAGCGGTATACCTTGACAACCTTCATCTTTCCGCCCGTCAGATACTCGAGGCACCTCTCGGAATAGTAGTCCCAGCCGAGGATTGTCGTGAATGCAAAGAACACAAGGCAGAGCATAAGAAGGAATGATGATACAACCTGCGGTATCGGAAGTCCCTGATTGAACGCATAGGTCGTAACCGCAACGCCTTCTATGCCTTCGACCTGCCATGCACCTGTGATAACTATTGCGAGTCCCGTCATCGTACATATAATGATTGTATCAATAAAGGTTCCCGTCATTGATACAAGTCCCTGTCTTACAGGCTCCTTGGTCTTAGCTGCCGCTGCCGCAATCGGTGCTGAGCCAAGTCCGGCTTCGTTGGAGAATATTCCTCTTGCGATACCGCTCTGCATGGCAACGATTATGCTTCCAGCGATACCTCCCGTGACTGCCCTTGGGTTAAATGCCCCTTTAACAATTGTCACAAATGCCACCGGAATCTCTTTCACATTGCACACGAGAAGAACCACGCTGATAACCACATAAATGATTGCCATAAAAGGCACGACAACCTGGGACACATTAGCTATTCTCTTGATTCCGCCGATTAACACGAGTGCCACACACAGGCTCAGTACAAGTGAAGCTATCACAACCGTCCATGAATATGTACCTATTCCCGGTATTGTAACCGCATACATCGTATCCGGGTCGAAAAAATTCTTGACAGCAGATGCAATACCGTTTACCTGCGAAAATGTTCCTATTCCGAAAAGACCTACGCACACTCCGAAAAAGGCGAACACACATGCAAGCCACTTCCATTTCTTTCCCATGCCTCGCTCAATATAATAGAAAGGTCCCCCGAGCGAATGGTGATTCTCATCCACAACACGGTACTTTACTGCAAGAAGCCCCTCAGCGTACTTTGTCGCCATTCCGAAGAATGCCGCAACCTCCATCCAAAAGAGTGCTCCAGGTCCGCCCGCGCATATAGCCGTGGCGACACCTACTATATTACCTGTTCCAATAGTAGCCGATAATGCTGTACAAAGTGCTCCGAAGGATGTGACCTCTCCGTGTCCGTCCTCCTCGTTCTTAACCATCCACTTAAGCGCAAGCGGAAGCTTTCTTATCTGCAGAAGCCCCATTCTCACGGTCAGGTATATTCCACCCGCAAGAATAAGCACCATAAGCGGCACCCCCCAGACAACGCCGTCAAGCCATGTAAGTATCCTGTTGATTTCCTGTAGCATGTGATATCCTCTCTTGTTCAAAGTTTTTAGATTAATTTTATATCTCTTTAATAATTTAATCAACTAAAACTTTCTATGAAATATTTACTATAAAACCGAGTATACATAGACAGCTTTTCTGCCGGAAGCATTAAATTAATTTTATGTCTCAGTATAATACTGTGCCTGCGCATTGTAGAGCTCGTAATAGCTTCCGTGAAGCTTAAGAAGCTCCTCATGCGTTCCACTCTCCGCTATACCTCCATGTTCAAGCACCACAATCTTATCACAGAAACGGCAACTGCTCATCCTATGTGATATGTATATTGATGTCTTATCGCCCACAAGCTCATTGAAATTTTCATAGATTTCCGCCTCCGCAAGTGGGTCAAGTGCCGCCGTCGGTTCATCCAGTATGACAAACGGTGCATCCTTGTAAAGTGCTCTAGCTATGGCTGCCTTCTGTGCCTCACCTCCGGATAAGCTCTCACCGTTGGCACTCTCATGGTCTATACAGGTGTGAACTCCGTCACGCATGCCCGCCACACGTTCGGTGAGTCCGACCTTTTCAAGCACATCCTCTACCTTTTTATCATTGACCTTCTCAGAACCCGCAATATTCTCGTCCAAAGGAAAATTAAACAGCTTGAAATCCTGAAAAACAACCGCAAATATTCTCATGTACTCGTCATAGTCGTACTTTCCTATATCAATTCCGTTGAGAGTAATCTTTCCGGATGTCGGCTCATACATGCGGAGAAGCAGCTTCACAAGCGTAGTCTTTCCTGCTCCGTTTCTGCCGACAAGCGCAAGTTTTTCGCCCACAGTCAGCTTGAGGTTCAGATCTTTAATTATGAAATCTTCTGTCCCCGGATAGGCGAACGACACATTTTTAAACTCAAGCTCATACTCGTTGTCATCGCGCTTTTCAGTCGGAAGCGTGCCGTCATAGTGCATATTAGGTCTGTTTATGAACTCCTCATAATATTTGAGATATTCATTGCTGTACTCAATGCGTATTTTTTTGTCCAAAATATTTCTTATGCTGTCCATGAGCGTGATTATCGCACCCGCGTACATGAGAACGTCACCTACGGATACACTGCCGTAGACCGCTCTCATCGCAATATACGAATATATCACTCCCGCCAAAAGCTGTAATATGAATGCAAGCATACCGCGAAGCTTTCCGTTAGTCACAATCATCTTCACAATGGCAGGCGTTGTCCTTAACATTTCCTTGTTTCTTTTTATTACATAATCCGCAAGGTTATACATTCTGATGTCCTGCGCATTGTCCTCGATTGTCATGACACTGTCCCAGTATGCAGCCTGAGCATTTATCCTGTAATTATCCTCCTGAACTTTAAGATAGAGTTCTCCAAGATACTCCGATACCTTGCGGCAGACAATCAGTATTCCCGCAAATACCGCCACAAGCACCGCCGTGCTCACCAAGAGCACAATGGCATTTTCTTTTCCGAGGGCAGCCTTTGTGAGCATCACTCCAACAAAAATTACCGCAAACACCGCCTGCGAGACATAGATAAAAAATTCATAGATATCCTGAAGCTGATAATATATTCCGCCGTTTGAGTTCCCGCTCTGCCTCACTCTCCTGAACGAATCCAAGGTATCCTTCTTTTCAAGTTCCTCGTATTCAAGTGCGAACGCTTTTTTTACCGTTCTTTTCCTGGTTTCAACCTCACTCGGGCGGCTGTAAAAATCAAATACCTGTCTTGAGAGCCTCGATGTAAGCGTGATGGCAAGAACAATCAGAACAAGTCTCACCACATATTTTTCCGCCAAATCATAGTTATTTATAAGAAGCGAGTCAATTATTCCCGCATACAAAAAGCTGTTGACGTATGCCACCGCTGCCGATCCCACGGTTCCTGCGACCAGCACAACCTTCATAAGCGGAAAGCCCTCCGACTGAAACATGCAGTAATTCCACATAGCCTTTAAGTTCATTCTCTCCGCTTTATTCCCTGATTTTCTGCTCATCTGTCCGCACCTCCGTTCTTCTCCTCATCGTGATAGTATCTGCTCTGCACTTCAAAGAGTTCTGCATAAATACCGTCTGCACGCATCAGCTCCTCATGCGTTCCCTGTTCCTTAATTCTGCCGTTCTCAAGCAGAATAATGTTGTCACAGAATCTTGTCGACGCAAGACGATGTGATATGAAAAGCATGCTTTTTTCCCTGAGCGTGGTATTGTAGGTTTCATACACTTCATTCTCGGCTATCGCATCAAGTGCCGCCGTAGGCTCATCGAGCAGAACAAGCTTCGGATTTCTGTAAAGCACCCTCGCAAGAAAAAGCTTTTGGTACTCTCCGCCGGACAGCTTTATTCCGTTCTCCGAAATATCCTTTCCCAGATAGGTTCTGCTTCCGTCCTTCAGCGAGGACACCTTATCACCAAGCCCCGCCTGTCTTATCACACTGTCAACTATCTCATAATCAACATCTTCGCTCAGTGCAATGTTGTCTGCGATTGTACATGAAAGTGCAAGCGGCTTCTGCGAGATGGCCGCAAGCTGTCGATTATACGCTACAAGGTTAAGCTTTCTTGTGTCAACCCCGTTTATGTATACGGTTCCCTCCGTCGGGATATAGAGGCCTGCCATCAGCTTTGCAATTGTTGATTTTCCTGCACCATTAAGCCCTACAAGCGCGATATGCTCACCGTTTTTAATCTTAAACGATACATCGCTCAATACATTCTTTTCTGAACCGTGGTATCTGTAGCAGACATGGTCAAATATAACCTCTATACTGTCAAATCCATTATCCGGTATGATACCCTCGTCTTCCATTCCCTTTTTAAGCTCCAGTGCCTCCCTGTAGTTGTCGACCTTGTGGCTGTTAAGTCTCATGTCAGAATATGTCTTTGCAATCTGTGATATCCACGCGGCAAAACCGCCCACCAGCCCGAGATAGAACACGAACTCGCCTATCTGCATGCCATGTCTTAACCTGCCTATGAGATAAATGTAACACACAAGGTCGCGCCCTGCCGCAATAACCGTGTCAATAACATCTGCTGCGATTCTCGCCGCATAGTATTTTCTCATTATTCTTTTATTGTCCTTAATCACCTTGTCGTACTTTCCCACAATCCAGTCCGACAGACCGAACACTCTTATATCCTTTCCCCCTGCCGTATCCTCGGCGAGACAGTCTATATATCTCTCAACGCGGTTATTCCTTGCAGCCCTCTCCTCCGTCTTTATATTCACTCTATTGGAGAGCTCCGATACAAGTGCACTGATTACGGGCATTCCCACCAGCATGAGCATCAGTCGTATATCAATCCTGCCTACAATGAGCGCATATACAATCAGCCCGAGTACATTTGTCGCAAAGGTCTGAAGATTTCTTATTATGCCCTCCGTGCCGCTAAAATCTCCTGAGACCGCATCGCGTCCCTTTCCAAGCACATTTCTGACATCATCATTTTCATAATCCTCAAGCGATATGTCCAGATACTTTCTGTTGATTTCAAACAGGTAATATTGAACCCTGATGAATCCCGGTATGTTGGTATTTAATTTCTGTATGAATGTATACAGCCATGCCGTAAGTCCGTACACGGCAAAAATGCTCATCGTCGTTGTGACTATGACAGGCAGCGACATTCCGCCGCCAAGCATTGACACCACAGCCGAGCCTGCCGCCGACGCAAATATCGGCATGATAACAACTGTAACCGACTCCAGAACCATCACAAGCGGATACACCGGATGTTTTTTTAATATGTCCGCGAGCAGAAAAACAAGATTTCCGAATATGCTGTGTCTCTTTTTTTCTTTCTTTGTTGTTTTAGTATTTTTATCCATAGTTTTTCTCCTAATCAGCTTTTCTGTCCACATAATACCGGTTATTTTTCCACATAACCAAAAAATGCACGAACTGTAAAAATTCGTGCATGAATTGCTGTGCTACAGCGGAAGCATTACCTCGGTAACAAACACTCCCGGCTCGTTCTTGCGGTTAATGTAACCGTCATATTTCTCCACAATATTGTTGATTCTTTTAAGTCCGTGTCCGTGGTCGCCGCGCTTGTTTGAAATATACTCCTCGTCAAGCTTGCGCACAACCTCATTCGTCGCATTCGTCACCGATATGTATAGCTGTTCCTTAAAAGGAGCGATATACAGGCGCAAAAACTGCTCCTCGACAGGAAGCTTTCTGCAGGACTCGACGGCATTGTCGATAAGATTACCGATTAGAACACACAAATCAATGTCCGAAACAGTCAGGCTCTTAGGGATAACCGCCTTGTAATCGCACTTGATACCATTCTCCAGTGCAAGCGACACCTTGGCATTCAGTATAGCATCGACGTTAAGATTTCCCGTGTCAAAAAGCAGACGAATATCGTCAAGGTCAACCTCAAGATTATCAAGATATTTTTTGGCTTCCTCTATATTGTCCTTTGCAAGATATGCCTTAATCGACTGCATGTGGTTGTGGTAGTCATGCCTCCAGCCGCGCATCGTCATGTATATGTTCTGAACCTCCTGCATCTCGTTGGACATAAGCTTATTCTGGTATTCGATAATTGTTCTCTCATAACGGCGCTTGGCAATCCGGCTCACAAAGAATGTCATGAGCAGCACGAAAAGAGCAGCCGCTGCTGTAACCGCAATAATGTATATGTTCATATGTTCCTTCTTCTCTGTCATAATCAGTGCTTCATATTGTGCCGTATGAATGCACGGTTGAGCTCCTCATACATTCCACGGCTGACCGCAAGCTCCTGCCCGCCTTTGAGTCTGCACAGCTCCCTGCCTATCCGCGTGACCTTATCAATATTGACCGCCGCACTTCGGTGGCATCTGTAAAAAATATTCACGTTGCTTCCGGTCTTATCCGCACTGTCTGTGTTGCCGTCCGCCCTGCGTGTGTTATCGCCCGCATTGAGCATTGCAAGCACGTCCTTAAAGCTATCCTTGACGGTGAACTCCCCGCTCTCACAATGGATGGTCGTGTAATGTCCGTCCACCTCAACATAGAGTATGTCCGACTTATCTATCTTGCGGCTCTGCCCGGAAACTTCAAGTATAACGTACTCTGCCATAGCTATGCCACCCTGTGCACTGACACTGTTAAGCAGCTCATCAAGCTTCCCCTGTGTCACGGGCTTCATAATATACCTGAACGCCTCAACCTCATAGCCCCTGAACACAAAATCCGCATCCGCGGTTATGAATGCAAGCCTCACTTTCCTATCCGTGCTTCTTATTCTCTCGGCAAGCGAAAAGCCGTTCATGCCCTGCATCGAAATGTCGAGCAGTATCAAATCATATGCAAACAGCTCCGCCTCGTCCATCTCGAACAGGAACTCCTCCGCGCTCCCATACAAATCGACATCACAGGCGGCATTTCTTCTCTCACCCCAGTTTTTAATCATGTCCGACACATACTCCGCCTGTGCCGTCTCGTCCTCACAATATGCTATTCTCAATATTCTGCCCGTGCTTTCCATGTTATGCATTTCTCTATCCGATTCTATCTCCTCTTTCGCTGTAATATACCCAGGCAACTTCGAAACACAATTTAAAATGTCTGCTAATTGCTTATTCTGCGTTCACCAAATCATAGTGTCTGTCTATCGCTTTTTCCGCCAGCTCATAGTCCGCCGAAACGACGCCCTCATATATATGTCTGTGGCACTCCATAAGCTCGGCTCTCACCGATTCGCCGGCATTGTATATGACGTGCTCGATGAACTCCTTATACACCTGCGTCACGGCATCCATAACCACCGCCATAAGGCTGTTTTCCGCGGCATTCACAAGCTCATTATGAAAAGCATCATCCGCGGCGGCAAGCCTGTCAAGGCAGGCTGTCATGTCTTTTTCGATACATTTTGCCAGCTCCGCCTCCGCGCACGCAAGGTCGTCAAGGCAGGCTTTAAGCAAAGCCTCATGCTCTGCATTGATTCCTTTTTTTATCGCTGCTCTGCACATAGTCTTTTCCATACACCGTCTGAACTCGCATATATCCTCGCGGTCTATCCGCTTTAATGCGAGCATCATGAGTATTATCTGCCCGATTGATTTCCCTGCATCACTTGATATATAGTTGCCGGAACCCTGACGCCGCTCGATTATCCCCATGCCGTGCAGTATGCTGAGTGCCTCCCTTGTGGAGTTGCGCCCTATTCCAAGCTGCTGTGCTATCGCACGTTCTGTCGGAAGCTTACTTCCCACTTCAAGCGTTCCGTCATTTACGAGCTCATATATATATCCTATAGCCTTAGTATACTCCTGCAAACCGTTTTCTTCGTCCAACATAACTATAAGTCTCCATGTCGATTCATCACATATCATATTATGATGTTGGGGTCAAAACATGTGCTATAAACTTAGCATGTATAACGTATTATATTTATGCATATCACGACTTTTGGAAGAAGCTTAGATGTTCTTAGAACTCTGTTCACACACTAGCCAGAACCGGCACGGATGCCGGTTCAGAAGCAATGCATACAAGGATGTATGCCTGCTTCGGTGGCGGACGTATAGAAAGCCTATATCAGAGTTCTTAGAACATCTTGCTTCGTACAACGGAGCTGATATGCATAAATATAATACGTTATACATTCGTACATTAAGTTGGCATGTTTTGACCCCAACATCATCTTATAAATGTAATTATAACAAGTTCACTATATGTGACAGCAGCCCTTCACAGCCTTCCCTCACATCCGCATACGTCGTCCCGAAATCTCCCGTGTACCACGGGTCAGATATCGAGCTGCCCGGTCTGTCCGTAAAATCCATTAAAAGCTTTATCTTGTTCTGTGTATCCGCCCCCGTGATTCTTATTGTATTCCTGACATTATTACTGTCTGCGCACAGCAGATAATCATAATAATCGTAGTCCTCCCTCGTAACCTGACGCGCACGCTTCCCCTTAAAATCCGTATACGCCGTATCACCTATACCATGCTTTCTAAGCTCCGCCTGTGCCGGCGGATAAACCGGGTTTCCCCTTCCGCCCCAACACTCCTCCGTCGAGGTCGCCGCTGACGCTATCTCAAACCGGTCGATAAGACCACGCTTCTCAACCATATCTCTTAAAACAAATTCTGCCATAGGGGAACGGCAGATGTTGCCGTGGCAGATGAATAATACTTTAATCATTGTTTAAAACTCCTTGTTTATCCTTGATTTTACTGGGTTTTTGGCACTTTTACCTTCAACCTTATCTCGGTATAATATTGCTTAATTTGGCATATTTTTTCACTTGTTTGTCGTAAATACTGTCGTAACGGAGTTTTCTCTACGACAGCACTTTTTCAAGAAGTGACTTTCTACTGCTGGGAGGCAGACATAGCAGCCTCCACGGCAATTTACTCACTCATACCAAAACTAAAACTTTACGACACTTAAGAGTATTTCTTACGACAACTCTCATCCATAAGTAAAACTTCTGCCTGTGCATCTTCAAACTTAAAGTGTGTGTAAGTGTTCAGTGTCACACCGATATCACTGTGCCCCATAAGGTACTGCAAGGTCTTTGGATTCATTCCTGCCTTTGCCATGTTACTGCAATAGGTGTGTCTGCATACATGGGGAGTTATTTTCGGAAGTTGCACTCTGTAGATACGATTGTATTTTTCCACAACATGCTGAAAATATTTCTCCCAATGCAAAGCCACCATCGGCATCTCATTTTTATCCAGAAATAAAAATCCACACCTGCCATCAATCATAGGCTCCACCTTAGGTTTCGGACGACTGCTAACAATCCGCTCAAAACACTCTTTCACTTCAGGTGTCATAGGAATCATGCGTACACCACAAGCTGTCTTGGTATCTTCAATAATATAACGCATGTCTCTGGTTCTCTGTAACTGATGGTCCACATTGATACGATTATTCTTAAAATCAATATCGCTGATGGTCAGCCCACAAAATTCAGAGATTCGAAGTCCTGTTTTAAACAGAATAAACATCCCGTCATAATACTTGGCAAAATGCTTATCTTCTTTCACAAACTTAAGGAATGTCCTTTCTTCTGCCCTGCTAATAGCCTCTCTGGTAACACTGTCATTTACCACCACAGTATTTAATTGAAACTCAAATGGATTCTTCCGAATCAGATCATCATCTACTGCCATCTAAAATGCCGGTCTGACTACACCACGCACTGTATGAATGGTAGAGTATCCTCTTCCATCATCCTGTAACTTAATAAGCCATGCCTTGGCATCGGATAACTTCACCTTATCAATCCGCTTCTGCCCGAATTCTTCTTTTGCAATAATATTAATTACAAAATTATAATTGGCTTTGGTGTTATGACGCACGCCTCTTTTCTGGTCAACATATTTTTTACCAGTTCAAGAACAGTTATGTCTCCACCTTCATAGCGAAGTCCTTCGTACAAATCCTTTTGAATCTGCTTTTCTTTTTCTCTTAACGGAACACATGCTTTTCTACTCGGAGGCAATGGGTCTGATGCTGTCAGTTTCCAACTATATACCGATTTTCTCTTACCTGCATTGTCCAAGTACTTATACTCATACATTCCATCTTTTCTCTGGCTCTCACCGTTTAATAGCTTGCGACCTTTATTGTCGCGTCTTATATCATATGACATATCATTTGCTCCTTTCCAACTTGAAGAGCCGAGCTATGATACATTTAATATACCATAACCCTGACTCTATTTCTACCGAAAATCGTTTGTCTGCCATCCTAGATGGCGCTGAGATTTTCATCTATATACGCTTCGAACTTCCTGCGTTTGATCTGCGGTCTGCTGCCATTCCACAGAATAAAATCCGCATCCGGATGCTCATCTATCAACTTCCTAAGTTTCTTGTATCCAATATAAAAATACTCCGACGCTTCCTGTACAGAAAGCGTATACTTTCGCCAAATTGGAATAGCTGCTTTAACTCCTGTTTCATTCTCTGTTACTTGATTCATAATTTTTGCATCACCTCGCCTTCCCTATAAATTGCTTAGTCTTCGAAAACTAAGGCTATTGTAACTAGGGCGAAACCGTTTGAATTTGAATAAGACTTGACCAGATTTTGAGTATTTCTCACAAGGCAAACACTTGTTCGGAATGAATTTTTATGTTATACTTCCCTTGTGACTTTTGTTAAGCCCTGGCATAGGTAAAAGTGAACTTATTAAAGCTTACTGCAAAGCACATAAAAAAGACTACACCAATATTCTGTTCTTGGAATACCCCGGTAGTCTCTATGAAATGATTACTGATATGGAGTTTGTAGATGATTCAGATACATTAACAGAGAAAGAACGCTTTCGCAGACATTTCCGTTTCTTAAAGACATTAAAGAATGACAGTCTCATTGTAATTGATAATTTCAACCCGGCTACAGCACAGGAGAATTTGCTTTATCAAGTCTGCTCCTTAAAATGTAAAACTGTATTTACTACACAAAACAATTTTACGAGCTATCCTCATTACGAGGTGATTGCAGAGCCTCTTGTTGCTAAAGAGCTGTTTAAAACTCATTGTACAAACCAAAGCTTATACACCGATGATGAAATGACTCTTCTGTTGGAAAATGTTCATTATCATACAATGACTGTTGAACTCATGGCACGTTTGCTTTCCTATGGAACTATAACCGCCCAAAACCTTTTGGCAAAATTAAAAGAAAATGTTTTGTTCAAAGAGGACACCAGCAATATTACATTAAACAAAGACAATCAAAATCGCAAACTTGCCTACTACAAGCATATAGAATCTCTGCTCGACTTACAACAGTTAGAGCCTAATACACTTACCGTCTTATCTGTAATTGCACTTGCTCCGGATAGCGGATTCCCGATAAAGCTGTTTTATGATTGGCATGGTGCATATATCAATGAGATTCAGATTTTAGAAGAATGTGGTCTGCTCGTTAAGGACCATCAACGACTGTTGCTGAATCCTTATATGCGTAAGATTATTAATGCAAGAAAAATGCTTTCCTTGAGTCAGACCCCAGACTTTTTTGCTACTTTGTTACTGACGGTTTCGGATAGCAATCATGAACACATTCGATTTGCATTAGATATTCTGAATACTACACTTCTCTTTGTAGATAAAGATGAACGGACTACTTATAAGAAACTAGTTTCTCATGGTTTAGAAAGCAGTTCCCGATTGCATCACTACCGTCTATTCCAAAAGCTTCTTGGTGAATATGAAGGCATCTGCTATCTTTATCAGAATATTACCAACGAGGACCATGCCACGCTCCTTCACTATAGGGCAACCGAATCCGCTATTATTCATCAAAATCATGTAAAAGCTCTGGAACTGGAAGAAAAAGCAATTGCAGAAGCCTGCGGAAAAGGCACCACACATATCTTCAATTTATCATCCATGTATCTTGATGCCAGCAGTTATTTTATGAAATTAATCAAGCAGGAGCAGGCTTGGGATTATATTGAAAAATCTGTCAATATACTTGTATAAACACAAATGCAGAATTCTTGGAACGGTATTTACACACTGACCACTTATGCCAAACTTTTATATTATCAAGGCAATTTCCCTACGGCTGCCAGAATCCTTACAAGCTGCATCGGTATTACAGATAAGGTATATGAATCCGATACCCTTACCAAAGGATACCTGCTTCAAAACCTCGCCGCTGTCCACGCCTCTATGCGTAACGCAAAAGTAGCTCTTATGTACTATGCACAGGCCGAAAGCATACTCCATAAATTTCTAGATGAAGAGCATCCTGATTTGTTGACTTGCAAGGAGCAGCGGAGAAATCTGATAGAGATGGATGGGCAGAAAGTGGATTTGCTGGAAGAAAAAAATGCATAAAAATACCCTTGAGGATATCGGTTTTGATTTCCTCAAGGGTATTTTTATTATATTACTTTTTAGATTTTAACAAATCCCATATCGTCATCTCGTCCGCTCGTACTTTTGAAACGCGACGATATTCATGCAATGCATTTATCAGCACTTCCATGTCAGAGAAATAATTTATTATAAAATCATAACTCTTAACATCCGGATATTTTAAAAATACTTTGCAATAAGTACTTGGTTTCAACTTAGGATTTTTTCTTGATTCTCGTTCGTAATCTTTTATTTTTCCTTCATTGCAGATAATTAGCTTTTCAATTTCAGGTGCAGTTATTACATTCTTTATATCTACCTTAGGTTCATATGCTTTACTTAAATTGAATTTTTCACTACGCGAATCTAAAATTCGATAGATTGTGATTTTATCATTAAAGGCTTTTCTCAAGTATCTTTTTTCAAATTCTTTACCACTTCTGCATCTTAAAACTTCTTCCTCTATCAATTCTTCGCGTTTAAATATTAATTTATGACTATCCAGCAACAAATCTAATATTGCTCTTTCCGCACCACCTTCACATATGCATGCTATATATTTTCCCATATTAAGGCCTCCTTACTTAACACTGCTCAACACTTTTTTCAGGGCCATATATGCCTCATACGCCGGTACAGTTCCTCCAAGATAGCCACTATCATAAACTTCGCTCTTTTTAATATCATTCCTTTTCAGAATATTCGACAAGTTCTCTACACCTATTCCCTCTTTATTTCTAACGATATAGATACTGTCATTTCTATCAAATTCGTCTAATAATTCCGAGTAATGAGTTGAAAACAAAATCGTTGCACCATTTTTATTAACCTTTTCATCCAAGAAGAAACGTATCAATGTTGCCACAATTTCTCGATTAAAATGATTTTCTATTTCATCAATAATCAAGTATCCGCCTTCAATAAATGAAAATGTTGCACTCATAAATACTCCTAGTCCCTTTATCGTTCCAGAGGACAAATAATTTTCCAATATCCTAGGACTGTTAATTATAATTTCCTCTTTTCCATAAAATTTCAATCGAATATCTACTTTTTTTTCTTTAAAACTACATTCAAGATACTCAATACTAGGATCCAAAAAAGTTAATAATTCTTTAGGGAATCTCCCAAGAACATTCAAAATATTGTGATCTGTCCATTCTAACATATCGCTGATAAAGAGATTCATATTTTTCTTTTTATTTTCCGCCACAATAATACTAACATCATCCATTAAATACTGTTCGTTTTTATCTCTCTTTTCTCTCAAGTCAACTTCTGCAAAGTCAAACAAACTTTTTTTCGTTTTTATCTTTGCCCCATCTTTTGACCACAATTTTTCATCCTTTATAATTAGCTTTTCACTTCCATCTACATCACTTATTTCTTTAACTATAGATGTTTCCAGTTTATTTACGTCATTCCCATCATAGAAATAAGTTGTAATAACCACTTGCTGGTTATCATCCAAATCATCAAGAATCGATTTAGATTGAATGTTGTTTAAAGATTCATTATTGAGCATTTTCATTACAAATAAAATTGCTTTTAATATTGTTGTCTTTCCAGATGCATTAATACCCACAAACGAAATTGCCTTATTTACATATATATTTGAAAAAACATTACAAAGTCGTTCCTTATCATAATCATCCACCCTTTGTAGTGCCACAAAATCTATATCTAATTCATTCTTAAAGTGTGGCAATCCATTTATTACTATTTTCAAAAGTTTCATAACAACCTCCATCCTTAATTACGCAGTTTTCGTTTTTACTTTCTCATTATATCCAATTCCAATCTTTTTTTCAATATATATTTACATGTTTTGCGTTTTTATTTTCAACGCAAATCGACACCGAACAGAATTCTTCATCATCAACTCCTACATCTTACCAGCATTTTCTGTTGCAAATTGTAATCTTCTCTAAGAAAATAGAGGCTTGAACCACAATATGGGGCAAACCTCGCTCAATCTTATCGGATTCGAGCACCTCTTTCATAACTTCTGTCTTTGTCCGCATTTTGTAATTGCGTCTCTGCCTTAATACAAGCATCCTGAAATCCATATTCCGAAAAATCGTTTCCATACATCTCTTTCAAAACAATTTTCGCCTTTTTCCCAGCCATATCATCTACCAATTTATTATTGCCGAATCCTTCACTGTTTAAGACACCTTCTACTCCTCTAAACAACTGTGCATACTCAAGAATAATCCCTTCGCATTCTTTTTTGATGCTACAATTACGCTCAGCCAAGGTATTACACAGACTCCAGTTCAAATTGTAGCTTTGTTGTTTTACCAAAAGCTCACTTTCCGAATAACATCCAGCTTTACTAAGTATCCGCTTATTCTCTTCTTCGATGCGTTTCACTTCGGCAGAAACTGTTTCAATCTGCTCCTTATACATCTTCTTCAAATTTTTTTGAAACAAACTGCACTTGGATAATTCCGCCGTCCATTGATTGATATAAGACGACTTATCCAAAATGCGTGCCATATTGGCTTGATAAGTAGCATAATCCGGATTTTTGTAACGATGCTCGTAATCAAGATTCGAAATTTTATCCAGATTATATTGAAATTCGTATTGCAAGCAAACGAATTGTGATTGTAATTCTGCCAACAATTCCATATAGTTAAGTTCCTGTGACATTGCATCCCTTTGAATCGACTTGCTTTTTTCTGTTACAGAATACTCGCCTTCCAAAATCGTTTCAACCATCTCCTCTGCAGGCTCTCCCATCGTAAAAGTTTCTTCAAGCACATCTGCAGCAAACTCTCCCACCGGCATCTCCACAAACACTTGCTCCTCTGCAGCCTCAAGCGTTTCCTTACGCATTGCTTCCTGCTCTGCCCTAAGTTCTTTTTTCCTCAAAAGCAATAGCTTCTGCAATCCGCTTTTCCAAAGCAAACCTATCATAATTTTCACCCAAGGACTTACCACGAATGGGCTTCTTCATATGTGGCATCCGAAAGGATATGGTTTTATTGGTCTCACGAATCTGCCAATCTTCCACATGTTCCAGATAGTATATCATATGGTCCAAAGATTCTGCATGTTGTATCAACGCATCCAACCTTTCCCGAATCATATCTTTATCTGTCTTAAAATCAGGTTCTGCTTCCTTTCCACGCTTCTCTACCCAATAATTGTTACCATCAGAGCGAGCCAGCAAATCTACCTGATTGTAACCTTTTAGCATACACTCCCGCAGTACCCAACGCTTTGCTGCGTGCATAAACTTGCCGGTGCTTTTATGTTTGCATCCCTTCCTGTATTCGCATGGCTTATCCTGCCAACGTTCTTTTTTGCCCTCATACTTTCTGACGGAATTAATTACAATGTGAACATGAATATTCCCGGTGCCGTTATGACCGTCGGGATGCACCGCCAGAATTGCCTGATGACCCAGCAGAAACTTCTCCACATATTGTTTTCCAAAATCCATTGCCTCTTGCACAGTAATGTTGTCTTCCGGTGCAAAACTAATGATATAATGATGAGCTTTTACATCCTTTGTGGCATTATTTTTGCCATAATACCGATTGACCTCAATACATTCTGCACCAAAGGTATCAACCTCGCAATTGATACCCTCGATTAAGAAATTATCACGCATTATCATTCGTCCCTTGGCATCCACCAAAGGCTTCATCGTATGCTCATCAAATTTGCAGGTGAGATACTCCACCGCCGCAGAATAATATCTGTTCTTTACCGGTATATGCTTGATAATCGCCATTATGCACTCCTCCTGTGATGATACTTACCACAGCAGACATCTTCTACCTGTTTCAGCATCCGAAAACGCATATCATTCCAATCCTTTATCACTTCCTGCAAATCATAATATACCGAATAAACACTACCGCCAGCATTCAGATGATGTGCTATCTGATTTAGATTGGAACCAATCTTACCAAGCTCAGCCGAAATCTCCTTTAATACTGCCACATCTCCATACTGCGGTATCTTCCTGCTAAGAGCACACCTCCTGATATACTCCGACATACTGATGCCTGCCTTATTTGCTTTTTCTTGAATTTTAGCTTTCTCTTCTTGTGAAAGCCACATATTAAATTGAACTCCGTTTCTCGCCATATAAATCCTCCTCTAAATCTGCTTTATCTATCTTGTGCCGGATACGGCACTTGTCTTTCGCCGTCGCTTACGCTCCTCCCTCCGGTTATACGCTCACTCCCCTAAGGTCGTTCACAAATACGCACGCTAACGCTTGCGAATACGCTCCATTTAAGTCGCGAATAGTAGAACAAGTTCCGCCCCGTGTAGACACGGGGCAGAACTTGTTGGGGATTTGACATCCCCAAGCCCCAGCTTCCATATGAAATTTACCACTTACTTATGCACCAACGTCTGACAAGCAGACGTACAGCCAATCGCCCAAAGCGATTGCCTGACGTCACTTTGTCAGCCTTAACGATACACAAGAAATTTTATAAATAACCATAGAAATCGTTTAGGAAATCATCCACCTCATCCGATAGTTCTTCAACTGCTTCCGGTGGTGCCATGCCAACATCTGCTTCTACCGCTTCATCAGCATCTGCAACAGTTCTCGTCACCGCTACCAGACCACCTTTACGCACAGTTGCATCCAACATGTTTTGCATCCGCTCCATCATATTGTCTGCTGTAATGCGGGCATATTCCTGTATTCGATTGTCCCAGTCCACAATTCTGTCCGGCTCTGTCTTTTCCCGATAAAGGCTTTTTATTCCTTCCCGGAAAATGTCAGATTCCGTTGCATACTCACCTGATGCCAGCAAATATTCAAACATCCGGATTACTTCCTTCTGTGCATAATCCTTATTGCTCAACCTGACGGTCCAGCGACATCCGTCTTTTGTTCTCTGCATTATACCGACCTACCTTTTATTCATCTGATGGGTTGCCAGAAGCTCATAGCCCTTTGCATTCAGTCTGATATCCTCAAGATAAGCTGCATTTTCTCTTGTGTTTCCAAATCTTCTCATAATGGTTGCTCCGACACCCACATAAAGAATATTAGAATAAGCAAGGTCAAATCCACACTCATCAAGCATACCTTCTATATCCGTTGCAAATGCTTTCATTTTTGATACGATAATCTTCCCTACATCCTCAGGAATTACCACATCCTTACCAAGTATGAAATTCTGTACCACACTTTCGGGAATCCTTCCGCCTGTCGCCTCCGCAACATCTGCGTTGATTTCCTGAAATAGTGTAATTATGGAATTGGGTATGGTGACGCATTTATCCAGTTGCTCCTTTCTCTCATCAATACAGATGATATCCTTTGTCCAGGAACCTATATCCGCCACAACATATCGCCCATGCATGTTGCCGATACGGTCTGCCACCGCCGCAAAACACTGCGGAAAACAATATACATCTTCAATGGTTATGACATAATCCTCCTCTTCGAGCTCGATAAAATGCGGACCACTTCGCTTTAAATATGCCACCAGCTTCGCCTGCGCCTTCCCGAATCTCTTAAAAGGAACTCCCACACCCAGCACTACACGCAAGGTACGTGGCAATTCTCTAGTTTTAATTTCCTTAGCAACAGCTACTAATGTCAAAAGGAAGAAATCCTCATCCGCTGTCTTATCCTCTTGAACTGTCTTACGCTCTCCACCGATGCAATAGTAACTGCCATCATAATAAAAACTGTTCTCTGCTACCGGCGGTCTGCCATTACACCTCACTATGCCGTTGCTAAAAATGTGATGCTTGGTTTTCATACGTGAAAACCCGTGGTCAATGCCGATTACAACCGGCTTGTCCTGCGAATTATTTTCTTCGTACATACTCTGTACCTGCCTTTCTGCCCTGTGGGCGTTTTATTTTGTAGGTATAGAATATTAAAAATCCACCCAACCTACATTGAATGTAAATTGAGTGGAAATTGAGAGAAAATTGAATTCATAATTTACATTATGAGAAGTTCGCCGATGGAACCGTAAAATGTATCGAGGAAGAAATACCGTTTGAAGTGCCGGAGGGGTGGGAATGGACGAGATTAGGTAGTTTATTTTCTACAATAACAGGAAGTACGCCGTCTACAAAAGACGCTTCTTTATATGGCGATGAATATCCATTTTATAAACCAACCGATTTGGATGCTGGATTTGATGTGTGTTTTTCAGAAGATACTGTTTCCGAAAAAGGATATAAGAACGGTAGAATTCTTCCCGTGTATTCAGTTTTAGTAACGTGCATTGGCGCAACTATCGGAAAAACCGGATACATTAGGAATTCTGGTATTTGTAATCAACAAATAAATGCCATCTTACCTAATACATTTATCCTACCTGAATATACATATTTTTGTATGTGTTCAGAATTTGAACAACAGCAGATATGGACAAATTCATCAGCAACAACGCTTCCTATTCTAAACAAAAGCAAGTTTGACAGCCTTTTTTTTCCGGTTCCACCTAAAGCACAGCAAACACGCACTGTAGAAAGAATAAAAGAGCTCCTTCATTTTGTTGAAATTATTCAACAAGAAAAAAGAACTTTACAGGAGACAATTAAATTAACTAAATCAAAAATCCTTGACTTCGCCATCCGTGGTAAACTTGTCCCACAAGACCCGAATGACGAGCCGGCTTCTGTTCTTCTTGAGCGTATCCGTGCAGAAAAAGAAGAACTGATAAAGCAGGGCAAAATCAAGCGTGATAAGAAGGAATCTATTATCTTTC
>ERZ826016.126-NODE-126-length-92642-cov-16.974899_pt1 | contig 92642 bp, 47 predicted proteins | sample MGYA00519872_ERZ826016 | MGnify/ENA primary metagenome ERZ826016 (study PRJEB31778, sample SAMEA3449218) | human gut metagenome | biome: human gut; feature: human-associated habitat; material: faeces | place: United Kingdom | collected 2010/2012 ... | reverse complement strand
TCAAAGCGTTCAGGGCACAGTTCAGAGGAGTAAGAGATAAAGCATTTTTCTTGTACAGACTCGCTAAATTATATGCATAAAAAGAAAAGCCCTCAGACTTTTACATTGATCCTGAATGGGATGAAGTAGAAGAGGTAAATAAAAAAGCGGTTCTGCCCGTCCCATTGTCAAACTTCTACTCCCACAGGTGTTTCAGGGTGCATTAACACTCCCGATGGGGGTACAAAACCGCCATATAGGAATGTCACGGACAGGCATAAAAATGCCCGCCGTGGGATTTGGCAGGTTCTGTACCTGCGAGACATTAAAAAGTTTGACGAAACAAATATACTACAATATCTTATGCGAAGTTCATTTTAAGAACTAATTTTTAAAGAAGATGAAAGGACTGAAAGCAGATGTAAGCGGAAAAACAGGGGTTGCTTTCATCTGATTTGCTTTACTATAAAGGATTTCAGCTTCCAATGGAAGGAATGAAAGCGGAAATAAAATAATTAGTCTTCCACAAACACTTTCTCAAAATAATTACTAAATTTACGGAGTTAGTAACCGTTTTTAAATCACGGACTTAAAGTAATACTTATATGGAAAGACCGACTATCAATGAAGTGCATGAGTGGGTACTGAAACTGTACGATACATGCGAGCAAACCATTACAGAAGAGGAAAGAAAAGAGCAACACAAGTATGCTGTCATGGTGCAACGTCCACAAGACAAGAAATTCCTTGTGAAGATGCTCGACGAGTCATCACAGATACGCGACCGCAAGAAGCTCGCCGCGCGTATCAAAAAGCTGATTGAACGTTACGGAGTTCCTGAATTCCTGAACAAGCGCGATGCTTTTCTTTTCAAGATGTACGAGGCATTCGGACATCATTTCGACTTCATTGCTATTCCTATTATAAAGAAACGGTTACGGATGGACACGTCGAAAGTTATTATCGACGAGGCACGTCCGCACCTCACCGACCACCTTGCCACCCGGTTCAAAGAACGGATCGGACAGAACGTTAATCTTCTCGGAGAAGTGGTTTTGGGTAACGGAGAGGCAGATCATCGTTATTTCCATTATCTTGAAGCACTCGAATCTCCCGACATCAATTATATTTCCGTAAAAATTTCGGGTATCTATGCACAGACACACGCACTGAACTATGCAGAGAGTTTCCCGGAATTGGTGAGGCGTATGTCTGCATTATACCAAAAGGCTATTGATTTTCCATACATTGACGAAGACGGCAACAAACGAGCCAAGTTCATCAACTTGGATATGGAAGAATACAAAGACTCGCACTTCACGTTGCGTTTGTTCAAAACCGTGTTGAGCAAACCCGAATTCAAGAACTACGAGGCAGGTATCGTTGTACAGGCGTATCTGTATGATGCTTACGACTTCCAGACCGAATTGCTCGAATTCGCCAAAGAGCGTGTTGCAGCCGGAGGCGCACCTATCAAGATGCGATTGGTGAAAGGCTGTAATCTCGAAATGGAAACCGTGATTTCTTCCCTGCGCGGCTGGCCCAACCCTGTGCGCGGTTCGAAGACCGAAGTGGATGCTAATTACCTGCATATCCTTGAACGCGCTTTGCTGCCCGAGAATGCTAAAGTACTTCATATCGGGGTAGCTTCCCACAACTTATTCTCTATTGCTTATGCTTACCTGCTCAGCCGGAAGTATGGCACATCAGAGTATATGACTTTTGAAATGCTGGAAGGTATGGCAAACCACCTGTGGCGTGCACAGTCCATGCTGGGCAACCGCGTTATCCTTTACACTCCGGTGGTGAAAGACGAGCATTTCCTTAATGCCGTTTCCTATTTGGTGCGGCGCATGGACGAGAATACTGCTCCCGACAACTTCCTCACCCATTCGTTCAACCTGAAACCGAACACCGATACATGGAACTTCCTTGCCAAGCAGTTTGAGGAAGCATACGCCCTGAGAGAACAATTAACGCATATCCCGCCACGCACCCAAGACCGCAACAAAGATTATGTTCCCGTTCCTCCTGCCGATGAGATGAAGAACGAACCCGACACGGACTTCGATTTGCCACAAAACCAAAAGTGGATGGAAGGTATCTTCGCCAAATGGAAGAAGTCGAAAGAAGACACTCCCGAGATTATTCCTTTGCAAATAGGTGCGGAAACAGTGGTGTGCGACAAACGCCATAAATACATGGATCGTTGCCAAAACGATGAAGTATGTATATGCGAAATGAGCCAAGCCGACACCGAACAGGTAAAGAAGATTATAGAAATAGCCGAAACAGATCCGGCAAGTTGGCGAAAGACCACTCTCGAAGAACGCCACCGCATTATGTATGAAGCAGCCAACAACCTTGCAGCCATGCGTGGCGACCTTATCGGTTGCATGTGTGCCGTTACGGGAAAAACAGTTATCGAAGGTGACGTGGAAGTATCAGAAGGTGTAGACTATGCACGTTTCTACACCACAGCCATGAAAACATTTGCCGCATTGGATGACATAGATATTGCACCTAAAGGAACCATACTCGTTATTTCTCCGTGGAACTTCCCATGTGCCATTCCTGTTGGCGGTATCGTAGCCGGACTTGCCGGAGGCAATACCGTTATATTGAAGCCCGCTACCGTTGCTGCTCCCGTGGCATGGCTGTTTGCCAAAGCATTCTGGGATGCAGGAGTTCCCAAAGAAGCATTGCAGGTAATCATTACCGACCGCGAAGCATTACAGGTACTCACCACTGCTCCGGCAATCAAGCACATCATCCTGACAGGCGGAACGGACACGGCACAGAGCATAGCAAGAAGCAATCCGACTACTCCGTTCTCTGCCGAAACAGGAGGAAAGAACGTGATTATCCTCACAGCTTCGGGTGACCGCGACCATGCCATTATGAATATCGTTGCTTCTGCTTTCGGCAATGCCGGACAGAAATGCTCGGCTTGTTCCCTTTTGCTGGTAGAACGTTCGGTTTATGAAGACAAGGACTTCCAAAACAAACTCATTGATGCTGCAACAAGCATGAAGGTGGGCAGTGTATGGAATGCCGGTAACATGGTAGGTCCGATGATTACCAACAAGAACGAGAAGTTGCTCGAGGCACTGGGTAAGCTTGAACCGGGCGAATCATGGTTAGTAGCCCCTCACTTCATTGACAAAAACAAGTATATCCTCGCTCCGACCGTTAAATGGGGAGTGAAGCCGGAGAACTTCTCTTTCCGCACAGAGTTATTCGGACCGATGTTGAGTGTAGCTTGCATTGAGAACCTGGAAGAAGGAATCAGGTTAGTGAACGGATTGGATTACGGACTGACTTCCGGCTTGCAAAGTCTGGACGAAAGCGAACAGAAGTTATGGAAGAACTCCGTCATGGCAGGAAATCTTTATATCAACCGTGGCATTACGGGAGCTATTGTTAACCGCCAGCCTTTCGGCGGAATGAAGTTATCGGCATTTGGTGGCGGTATCAAAGCCGGAGGGCCTAACTATTGCAGTTGCTTCGTGAAGATAACGGATAAACCGGACAGCAACACGGATTATAAACACAGTTATGAACGGGCTTATCAGGAAGAGTTCTCCAAAGCAAGAGATGTGAACCAACTCCACGGTGAGCAGAACTTATTCCGCTATCTGCCGTTGAAGAATATGGTACTCCGCCTGTTCCCTGAAGATAAAGATGAAAATGCCGTTATGATAGCTACTGCCGCACGCCTCTGCAAAACTCCGTTGACTATCAGCTTTGCACCGGATGATGACCGCACAAAGACATTGAGTTCTACCGGATGTACGTTGAAGAAAGAAACATTGGAAGAGTTCTTGCAAAGTATGCCGGATTATGAACGAATCCGCACTTGTTCGCCTGATATTCCCATGGAAATGTATGAAACGGCAGCCCGCAATGATAAATACATAGCAACGGCTCCCCCCGTGAAGAACGGCAGGGTGGAACTTATTCATTATATAAAAGAACAAAGCATTGCGTTTGAGTATCACCGCTATGGCAGCATACTCGAAACGCCTGCTTGCGAATAATGTAAAATGCATCGAGGCTGGACAAATTAAAAGTTCAGCCTCTTTTCTTTTACTTCTCGCGTGGTAATTACTATCTTTGCACACTTAAGAATAAGAAAAGATGATAGTTTGCATTGCCGAAAAGCCTAGTGTAGCGCGTGATATTGCTGATGTTCTGGGAGCACGGAACCGCAGAGAAGGTTATATTGAAGGAAACGGATACCAAGTAACGTGGACTTTCGGTCATCTCTGTACCCTGAAAGAACCCCACGAATATACTCCGGGCTGGAAATCATGGAGCTTGGGCAGCCTGCCTATGATACCGCCGCGCTTCGGCATAAAGCTGATTCAGGATGAAGGAATAGAGAAGCAATTCAAAGTCATCGAACAATTGATGCAGAATGCCGATGAGATTATAAACTGCGGTGATGCGGGACAAGAAGGAGAACTGATACAACGTTGGGTAATGCAAAAGACCGGAGCACGCTGCCCGGTGAAGCGTTTGTGGATTTCATCGCTTACAGAAGAAGCTATCCGCGAAGGATTCCAAAAGCTGAAAGACCAATCGGAATTTCAGTCTTTATATGAAGCAGGACTGACTCGCGCCATTGGAGACTGGTTGTTGGGAATGAACGCAACCCGACTGTACACTTTAAAGTACGGGCAAAACCGTCAGGTACTTTCCATAGGACGTGTACAAACTCCTACCCTCGCCCTCATTGTCAACCGTCAGCTCGAAATAGAGAACTTTAAGCCGGAACCCTACAGGGAACTGAAAACAGTCTATCGCGACACCACTTTTTCGGCCACGAAAGGACGTTTCACTACGGAAGAAGAAGGACGGGAGTTTTTGGAAAAAGTAAAGAACTCCGATTTCACAGTAACGGATGTTTCGGCAAAGAAAGGTACGGAATATGCTCCCCGTTTATTCGACCTGACTTCGTTACAGGTAGAGTGCAACAAGAAGTTCGCTTTCTCTGCCGATGAAACATTACGTCTCATCCAAGCATTATATGAAAAGAAAGTAACAACATACCCTCGTGTAGACACTACTTTCCTAAGCGATGACATATACCCCAAATGCCCTGCTATACTGAAAGGCATCAAAGATTACGAAGCACTGACTGCACCTCTGGACGGCAAGAAATTAATCAAGTCAAAGAAAGTATTCGACAATTCAAAGGTGACAGACCACCATGCCATTATCCCGACCGGTGTGCATCCGCAGAACCTTACGGACATGGAACGGAAAGTATTCGACTTGGTTGCACGTCGCTTTATTGCTGTCTTTTATCCCGATTGCAAAATTTCTACCACCACCGTACTGGGCGAAGTGGATAAGATAGAATTCAAGGTAACAGGAAAACAAATACTTGAGCCGGGCTGGAGAGTTGTTTTCTCTAAAGAACAGGCTGAAGAGAAAGAAGGCGATGAAGAACGTTCCCTTCCGGCATTCGTCAAAGGAGAAAGCGGGCCACATGTACCCGATCTTGCCGAGAAATGGACTCAACCGCCCAAGCCATACACCGAGGCAACTCTGCTGCGGGCTATGGAAACAGCCGGAAAGTTGGTTGACAACGACGAACTGCGTGATGCATTGAAAGAAAACGGAATAGGCCGTCCGTCAACCCGTGCTGCTATCATCGAGACATTATTCAAAAGACGCTATATCCGCAAGGAGAAGAAGAACCTCATCGCCACATCCACAGGAGTGGAACTGATACAGCTTATCCATGAGGAGTTACTGAAATCTGCCGAGCTGACAGGAATCTGGGAAAAGAAGTTGCGCGAAATAGAAAAGAAAAACTATGAAGCCAAAACTTTCCTCGAAGAACTGAAACAGATGGTGAGCGAAGTTGTTAACAGTGTTCTGTCCGACAATGCAAACAGACGGATCAGCATACAGGAAGCCGTGCAGGAAGAAGTAAAAAAGGAAACGAAGAAGCGGGAACGCAAACCTTCTGCTCCCAAAGAAAAGAAAACAACAAAACCGCAATCGCCAACCAATGATGATGAGTTAGTAGGCAAACCGTGTCCCGTATGTGGGAAAGGAACTATCATCAAGGGCAAAACAGCTTATGGCTGCTCGGAGTGGAAAAACGGATGTACCTTTAGAAAGAACTTTTAAGATATAAGAAAGCATGAAAACAAGATTATTCTTATTATCCTTTATACTTATCGTACTGGCAGCCGCTTGTACCGATTCCGACAAAGTGGAAAGTCTGAGTGTATCGGCAGATACTATCAGAATCGGCAATGCAGGAACGACCGAAGCCATTAAAATAGAAAGTAATTCGGAATGGATAATTGCCGGAAACACGCCGTGGTGTTCCTTCAATGAGGATAAAGGTAATAATGACAACACGCTGACTTTGACTATCGACAACAACACAGGCAGAATGAGAACAGCCAAACTGCTTATCTGCTGCCCGACAATTACCAAAGAAGTGGTAATTATCCAACAAGCCGCTCCTGTTTATCATCATTATGAATTACCTGTCATATTCCATATATTACAAGGACCGGGTGAAGAGAAAATCACAGAAGGCTGGATAGAAGAAATAGTAGCTGCAACAAACAAACTTTATAAAGGAGGAACTTCGAGCCCCGATATGAACCTCGAATTAGTACTTCCAACCACAGATCCCGAAGGAAATACTTTGGAAGAAGCAGGCGTACATTATATTTCATGGGCAAGTACCACGACCGATCCTAATAAATTCATCAGCCAAACCAATCCAAATCCAACGGGAGTTGCAAACCTTTGGAACATGAATGAATGTATCAATGTGTTTGTTTATAACTTTACAGAGAATGAAAAAAACACTCTCGGAATATCTTATTTACCATACGCCTTAAGCACTAATCCACTGGCAGGACTTGCAACCGGGGATGTATATCTTAACCAATCCAAGACTCCTTATGTACACGCCATCTCGCTCAACAAAGAATATATTTACAATAAATCGACCACGACTATATATACACCCAATGATATAACAGTAACACTGGCGCATGAACTGGGACATTATCTGGGATTATTTCATGCATTTTCAGATAACGGATGTAGTGATGACGACTACTGTAAAGATACTCCCATATATGACCGTAGTAATTATGTATCATGGGTAAACGCTCTCATCGAAGACAATAAAGCTGCCGGCAAAGAAACATCGTTCAAGGAGATAAGCCAGCGAAACAGTTGCAGTGGGGAAGTATTTGAAGCTCATAACATCATGGACTATTATTACTGTTATTCAGACCAATTTACAAAAGAACAATACAATCGCGTTCGCCACGTCTTAGAGTTCAGCCCGCTTATTCCGGGACCGAAAACAAGAACTATCCAAACACGCAAAGCAATGGATATGACTATTCCTAAAGGCATTATAGCAAAATAAAAGAGAATCTGCTTTCAGTGCTTCCACAGATTACTGAAACCGCTTACAGTAAACGATTGCAGATGAAAGCAGAAGCCCTTTTTATGCTTTCATCTGCTTTCAGTGCTTTCATTTGTGAAAATCACCGCCTTGATTTTTTTAATCAACAGCATATTTAATCATAATCAACGGGATATTTAAAAAAAACATAAGGACAACTAAGTGAAAACAACGGGAGATGTTAGCTTGTTAGTGTACACTAACAGGTGAGAAGATGTACAGTAACTCGGCAGTTAGTGTACAGTAACTTGGTAGAAGACGTAGTGTAACTTTGTTTAGGTGGGAATATAATAAAGGAAATGACAATATTTTGTTCCTTTCCATATACCACAAATATACGAAATATTTCCGGGATTTCCAAATTTAGGAGTGGAATCGGATAGTAAGTTTTAGAATGAAGCTATTGTATAGAGTATACGTTCTTTTAGCTCATCATTCTCATCATCCGGCAGACATTGAAGTTCACCTTCGCCAAGTAATACTTGTCTGGCTTCTTCTGCCGCTTCCCTGTCTCCGGGATATTTTCCGAAGTATGCATCCCATTTCACTGTCAATGCAGCATCGGGAGCTAATATATAATTGATGAAATCATCATCAATCAAGAAATCTTTTACCTTATTTAAACCAACCATAACCACGTTTTCTATCTATTAGTATAAGGAAAACGAAAGGAAAGGACTTCTGTACTCGGATTTTAAGGAATTTTATTAATTATCTGTGATACTACGGAGTTTAAGCATTCCCCTGTGCATCAAATTACGTACCGATTGATAGTTCATATTCATAATGCGGCAAATATCATCGTATTCTCTCTCTTCCAGATAATAAAGAGTAAATGCTTCACGCTGACGTTCCGAAAGCTGTCCCAAGAGTTTCTTGACAACGCTTTTTTCTATTCTTTGCTTTTCAGAAACAAGATAGTTGTTCTCCACGTCATCAGAAGATAGTACTGTTAAATCCTCTATGGCAGCATCAGAAACATTCACTCTCTTGCGGCTTTCATCACAAAGCTTGTTCTTTAAAGAGATGAAAAGATAAGATTTGATATTGGATACATTACCCAGTTCGTCCTTTTTGGTGTAGATTTTCACAAAGACATCGTGAATACAGTCTTTCAACAGTTCTTTATCAGTAGTCAATCTACATCCGTAATTGAATAGTATGTTCACATACAAATCATAAAGTTTAGAGAATGCCTTTACATTTCCTGACTGAAAATCGGATAGTAACTGAATTGCCATTGCTTCCATATCAACGGATTGTGCTTTTCTAAGTTCGTTATGTTCTATCATGGTATAGTTAGTTGGTTTAAATCTGATGTTGCAAATCTACGCAACCTCACCACCTTCGTTAGGGAATATTTGGTTATTGAAAAGGAATTTCAGGTATTGTGTTATAGAACATAAAACAAGAAAGGCGGGAAACATCCCGCCTTTACCTTATTAATATAACAAGAACATTACTGCTTACTGAACCAATAAACGCCGGAAGCAGCATTCAGTTGGTAAGTCTGTCCTCCTTTTACAGACTTGGAAACAAGTTCTATTTCACCATTGTTTGGATTTATCTTCCTTAAAATATACTTCCCTTTTTCAAGTTGTACGGGTATATTTTCCTTTGACTTGGAATAAATGATAACGCTTTTACCAGAATTTACCATTTCTTTATAGGCATCCGTACCTGTTTCTACCATTTTCATGGTTGCAGCCTCCTTCAGGAAGGCTTTATCCGTAACAGGAAGTACAGGACAAGAACCACCTGCCATGAAAGAAGCCCATGCCATTGCCGGATAATTCTGTGCAAAGAAAGTCACAGCCTTATCGGGGTATTTCTGACGATATTCACTAACAGCTTTGTATGCTTCATCGAAAGTTACTTTACCCACTTTCATTTTACGCATGTGCTGACGGGGAGCCATATTCTTTCCTCCTTCGGGAGCAAATATTCCGTCCGCCTTATAATGCCAGTATTTAATATCAATAATGTCTACCACCTTGGAACGCTTTTCATCCTTCAGGATAGCATCTTGTACATCTTTTGTCGTACTCAAAGCTACCAAAGCATGCTTCCCTGTTTCGGCTTCCCATTCCGCAATTACATCCAACCAGAATTGAACGAAATGTAACGGCCCGGTAAACTCTTCGCTTATCATCTGCACTACATTCTCATTATCGGCAAAGCTATTCAGGCATTGACGGATATAATTTCTATGAAGTTCGCGTCTCACCGGATGATTAATATCATAGAAATACTCTGCCATGAAGATTCTCTTATCCCCCGCAAACGGTACAGGTTCGGGGAAATCGGTATTATTGATATTATTGGCAGAACGCCACGGACAGTCTACCCAATGTGCTCCGGCTTCCAAGATATTGTGCTGAAAATAGTTCTCATGAAACAGCAGCAAACCTTCCTGTTCTGCCTTGTCTGCAAAACTCTTCAAACGATACCAATACCAAGTGTTAGGCTTCGTCAAGTCATATTTGCTCAGCCCTTCCCAAGCTGTTCCCTGACTGCTGCGGGCAAAAGGCTGTTCATAGAAAGGTGCCCAAACATCACCGTCACGGCGACGAATGCGTTCATGGTCATCACGACGGCGGTCATACCAAAGTCCATAATTATGATGCAAAACCAATATTTGATTCTTCTTCATATAAGAAACAACAGAGTCTATGCGGTCTGTCAAGCCAAGTCCTTCCATATCGGGAACAAAACGGGTAACATGAGGTTTGGCTTTTGGCAGAAAATTAGTTTTCAAACTTCCATTCCACCAAGGAACATCATGCATTCCTCCCACTAAAAGTTCTCCGTTCATAACCAAACGACCATCGGCCACACTGATATGGTTAACTACTTTAGGAACATCAACAACCTTATACTTTATATCATCAATGCTCTTTAAATTGGCAAAAGCCACATCGGCTGGGAAGGTTCCCTGATTAATCCAAACCTCCATAGTGAGACGAGGAGTAAAAGCAATCTTTGCCCATTCTTCGGCCTGTTCCACAGTAGGGCTGCTTGTTGCACTGGTATTCAATGGCAATATTCCGGCACGTGCAGAACAATCTTTGTTTAAACGTTCTTCCAACTGTGCATAAAATATGCTACGCGGATGAACATGATTATTAGATTCGGCCCATTGCCCATCACCCGAGAATTGTGCCCAACAGCCATATGCCCGGTTTTGCGCATCTTCGGCAGGAGTGTAACATTCTATTTCGGCCGCAGTACATTGCCAAAACAAACTGTTTGACGTTCCCCAACCTGCACCCTTCTTATCCTGTCCCAAATTCTTATAAGACAAGTTATGTCCGTCAATATTCACTATATCAAACAGTAATCCGCAAGCCCATGAATCAATGGAACCACTGAAACCTAAAGATTCTTTAGAATCACATTGCACAAAAGCATTCGGTCCCGGCGCATTAGCTCCGGCAGCAAAGTCGTGGATACCATGTTCCGAATAGCATCTTTGTATCAGGGTTTGCTGTCCCATTGTAAAGAATGTACGTCTGCGCATTCCTCCTATTTCGGATACCGGTTCTTTGGAAATACAATCTTCCACAGTAACCTTGGAAGAAGTCCGTTGCACAAAGACTGCACTTCCGGCAAAGTGCTTGAAATTTACCCTACGCACCCAGCAGTTTTCAGCATTTCCAATAGAAACACCTGTCCAACAATGATTTTCATCTTTGGAATAATTGGTATCATAATCAGAAACCAATGTCATATTCTCAACTCCGCTATCAGAGATTCTTCCATCCCATTGATAAGGCAATGCCACAGCACCACCGAACTTCTTATCGACTGCTACTGTCAAAGGTACATCAATTGTGATTTGATTACCAAAAACATTGGTCACCGTTCTATCCCAACTCAGATCCGTATCTCCCGTTTTCCAACCAAGAGCACCAATGCCTCCACCGAAAATATCACAACCGATAGATTGAATCCACTCCTTTGTTGAAGGGCGGACAACTGTTATTCTATCTCCTTTTTTCAACCGGGAGGCGGAAGAAACTTCAAAAGTCAATGTATTAACAGGAATATAATCGGAAATGACATTCAGTGTATCTTGTACCTTATAATCATTTCGCCCCTCGATTCTCAAAAGTGAACCTCTGTCCACCCCCTTCTTCACAAGAATCGTCTTGTCTTTATCTACTCCGCGAAGCACAACTCCTGATGTAGAAATAGTCAATCCATTATCAAGACTAAATGTTCCTTCACCTAACAAAACTGTCCCCTTAAAGCCGTTTTTATCGGGTTTCAAAGAGGACACATAATCTATGGCACGCTGAATAACGGCAGAACAATCTCCTTCCCGCCAAGAGACGAACACTTGATTCGGAACGTCCGGAATATCTGTTTCAGAACTTCTATACCCACAAGACGAGAAATCGAGAATACGGTTTCCACGTGCATCCGGGGTATAAATCAGCTTATCTTCTTTCACCTGCAATGGAAAGGTTTGTGCAGCTAATTGCTGCACACTTCCCATTAGTAAAGATAAAGCTATACTTTTGAATAATCTATTTTTCATTATAACAGACTTTTACGTTTAGCTAAAGTATCGTAGTTGTTCTTCACATCTTTCCAATCTACTTTCTTGCTCGGATCAATGCCATTGATGTATTTCTCAATATTGGTATATCCATCGCCATTACAATCTTTCACTGCATCTGCCGGATCATTCGGATTCAAACCATATTTAATTTCCCATGCATCTGGCATGCCATCGCCGTCAGAGTCAACTAAAGCATTTCCGTTTTTATATTCCGGAAGTCCGCCCACTTGACGAATATCATAGATTATGCCTTTCTTATAAGAATCTTTCGGCAAACGTCTTTTCACATAAGAAGGAAGATATTCGGGAGCATTTTCCACATAAGTAGGCTTACCTGTACGAACCGTCTTTATGATACGAGCATCCACGGCATCTCTTTTCGGGAAAGTAGCTCCTACATTATCCAACACATAACCATAAGCTTTCTTGGTATTCATAATTGTTACATGCGGCATGTCGAAAGGTTGGTCTACTTTAATATTCTTCATGTGTTCACCTGCATGGGCCTCATCGAATACCTGAACACCACCGTCCCAGTTATTCTTTGTTACTTTTGCATTACCTTCCACTATATTACCATTCACATAAGCCTTACCAAAAGAAACAGGCTTGCTCTTGTCACGTCCCGCTTCCGGTTTCAAAATACGATAAGAGATAGGTTTGTCAAGCGGAGTGATAGGTCCCGGTTTATAATAGTTATTGATGATATTGAATAAACTTGTATTATCTCCACCATCTACCGATCGGTTCCACCAGTTGAAGACTACGTTATTTACGAAGTTGAAACCTCCATTCATGCCAACAGAACAGTTACGGCTGATATTACATGCAAATAAATTGCGGGCAAACATACTGTTATGTCCCCCAATGGTTGCACCAAAGGCATGATTATAAGTATCAAGCGCCTCTGTAAACATTGAGTTCTGAATCGTAATATTCACAGTTGGCAGTTTCAATCCATACCCGTCTGCTCCACGATTATACACATGACGGTAAATAGACATATTTTCATCCAATCCCCAACTTGCCGAACAGTGGTCTATAATAATGTTTCCCACAGCATTGCCTCCTAACGCATCATCACGGAATGCAACGTCCTGAGCTCCACGACGGAAGCGCATGTGACGGATAATCACATCATGTGTATCAATCAGGAAAGAATTACCGGTTATACAGATGCCGTCGCCCGGAGCCGTTTGTCCGGCAATAGTAATATAAGGAGCTCTTACATTTATGGCTCTGCTTAGTTTAATTACTCCGCCGACATTGAATACTATGATGCGGGCTCCACCGGTTTCACATGCTTCACGTAAAGTTCCGGGACCTTCGTCGGCAAGAGAAGTTACTACAATTACTTTTCCGCCACGTCCGCCGGCAGTATAAGCACCTCCTCCTTCTGCACCCGGAAACGCAGGAATATCATTCTTTAACAAATCTTCCGGTTTAGAAGCCCAAGGTTTATAAGGACGGCCTTTTTGTGCTTCTTCCATTACTATCGGCAATGCTTTTTCCCAAGCAGCGTCCAATTTCTTATCATATTCTTCTTCCTGTTTGGCTGCTCTTTGTTTCACAGAATCCGGAATTACCGGATATTGGGCAGCCAATGGCAATACAAATGCAGTCAGTGCTAAAACTGACAAAGCTTTCTTTAGTGTATTCGTTTTCATTTACTGGTTTTATTTCTAACTAAACGAACAAAAAAGCTTTTTGTAATCAACGTTTCAGGACTTTCTATATTCATTCATGTATTCCCTCGGAGTTTGATTATACTTCTTCCGGAAGCACTTGCTATAATATCCGGAATCTTTAAACCCAACGGCAAAAGCTATTTCAGAAATACTCAGGTCTGTATTCTTTATCAACTCAATAGACTTATTCAAACGTATTTCCTTTACCAAATCCACAGGAGCCAATCCGGTGAGACTCTTCAGCTTCTTAAAGAAAGCAGAACGGCTCAATCCTATGTTCGAAGCGATCGTATCTATATTGAAGTCACTGTTATCAAGGTTCTCCTCTATTACCTGATGAATCTTTTCGAGCAACTGAACATCCTTCTTCACAAGATATTGTTCATAGTTATTGTCATCCACTTCTTCATCCTGCTTCCACACCTTCTCACGGAACAACTTACGCTCACCCAATAATTGCTCTATACGGGCAAGCAAATAATCTTTGCTGAACGGTTTGGTGATATAAGCATTCGCCCCTAAAGTAATTGCTCTTGTTTTTGCTTCATCATCACTCTTTGCCGTAAGGATGATAACAGGGATATGACTTATCTGGAAGTCTTTACGGATTCGTTGCAGCATTTCCATTCCATCCATTTCGGGCATCATCTGGTCTGTTACCACAATATCAGGGTGATAGAGATGTACTTTCTTCAAACCCTCCACACCGTCATTGGCAATGTGCACATTGAACTTATCATCCAACTGCAATTTCAGCATATTACACAAATCCTTATTGTCTTCCACCAATAACAGGCTCGGAAGGGAATTATCCACTTCTTCTTCCTCTTTCTCCGTATCAAGATCTTCTTCTGCTGCTTTTTCTTCCGGCTTTATGTCCTGCACAGTGTCGCTATCGCCTACATAATAATCTACTTCGGAAGGTTTATAGTGCTCTTTACCCAACAAAAGTTCTATGACAAACTCTGCTCCATGCTGTTCCTCACTTTCAGCATAGATAGTTCCATGATGCAAATTAATAATCTCTTTCGAAAGCGCCAGTCCGATACCGGTTCCCTGATAATAAGCATTCTTTGTTTCCCCTTGAGAGAAGCGCTCGAATATCTCGGTTAGTTTGGTTTGAGGTATTCCCGCTCCCGAATCTTTGACACGGATAAAGCAACAAGTACCGTCGCCCGATATTCCCGTTGAAACAGTAATATTTCCGCCGGAAGGTGTAAACTTGAAAGCATTGGAAAGGATGTTGCGCACCACAATCTCCAACTGCTCCTTGTCAACCCAAACCTTTATCTTTTCACTTGTCAAGTGGAATGAGAAATTTATTTCGTTCTCCTGAGACATCACCATAAACTCTTTATGGAAACCCTCAATCATCTTATTCAAATCAATCTGCGAAACATGCAGACGCAGCTTGCCATTCTGAATCTTACGGAAGTCGAGTATCTGATTCACAAGCTGAAGCATTTGTTCCGTACTCTTTTCCATCAATCCGAGATATTGCCTGCCCTTATCCGAAAGTTGCTCTTTTTCCTTGAGTTCCTGAATAGGGCCCTTGATTAAAGTAAGCGGAGTGCGCAGTTCATGTGATATGTTGGTGAAGAACCTGATCTTTAACTCCGAAAGCTTTTGTTCGATATAAATATCATTCTTCATCTTTATCATAAACAAACTCAGCTTAATGGCAACAACCAGCAAAACTACAATGAGAATGCCATATATAGTATAAGCCCACCAACTTCTCCACCAAGGCGGAAGAATCGTTACCTGCAACGTCCTCTCGGATAAGTAACCGGGATTGGCTTCATCTACCGCCTGTACCTTAAATACATACTTACCCGGAGGCACATTCGTATAAGATGCTATGCGGTTCTTACCATTAAAGTGCCATTCCTTTTCATATCCTTCCAAAAGATATTTGTAAGAAATCCTGTTTTGGTTATAGTAGTTAAGAGCGGCAAACTCCAAAGTAAACATCGACTGGTTATGAGCAAGTGTTATATTCTCCGCATATTTGATAGAACCATCAATAATAGGCGGATCAAAGCTGCGGAGTTCTTTATTGGAAACCTTCAAGTCTATAATATATGTCTTATAGGCACTGTCATAGGTTTCGAGCTTTTGAGGTGAAAAGACAAGAATACCTTCCCGGCAACCAATCCACAATTCACCATTCAACGTTTTAAGTGCTGTTCCCTCCTCCATCTGAACACCGAGAAGGCCGTCATATTTATTATAATTGCGGAAAAGTTCCGTTTTCTTATCAAAGCGTGAAAGCCCGCTTTCGGTTACGAACCAAAGGTTTTCATCGTTATCTTCAACAATAGACCTTATCACATCATTGTGCAGCCCTTCCCTCACACCATAAGCCTTGAACTCGGGCAAATGCTTCTCCTTATCATAGGAAATCAGTTTATTCAATCCACCACCGAACACTCCTACCCATATTTGCGAGGAAGCATCCTTATAGAGCACATATATATCATTGTCCGCAGTATTTTGGCTGGTGCTCTGCTTGCGGTATGTTTCAAACTTAATTTCGGCGGGAGTTTTAAAGTTACTGTCAAAAGACATCAATCCATCCATTGTTCCTACCCAAATGCGCCCGTCATTATCTTCTGTAATGTTACGGACTTCCATATAAAGACCATAAGGCGGATATTGAATCAATCCGTTATATTTATTAATGAAAGTAACTTGCCCGTTATCATCCGACAGAAGATTTAGCCCGCCACCAAACAGACCTACCCAAATACGCTTCTTGCTGTCCTGATATGTAAAATAAACATCGTTTCCACTGATAGAAGAAGGAATACGCTCATTGTGCACAAACCTCGTGAACTTATATCCTGATGGCGAAGCATCGTCCTGTTCTGCCTTTATCAAGCCACTTCCTTTGGTAGAGAACCACAAGTTACCTTTATCATCTTCCATGATATGGTAAACATTGCCTATGTTATAAGTATTCTTTGGAAAGAATTGCTTTAACCGTCCGTTCTTATCCAACCTGTAAACGTCCTGCGAACGGGTTCCTACCCAAATATCGCCATTCTTCGTTTGCAACAAAGCCTTGACACCCGGTTCTCTCGTCTTACTATGCTCCCAAAACAACTCTGTGTCAAACAAGCGGAATTGCTTCTTGGGAAAGTTTACCCGGTAAACGCCCATTCCACCCGAAGAAAGCCAAAGGATACCGTCTTCATCAAAGAATGTATGAAAGAACACCAATCCCGTCCCCGCATCCGAGAATTGAGTCAGTCCATCAATCTTGCCCATAGTCAACTCTTCACGGTCAAAGAAAAGAACTTCACCGGACGGGGTGAGGAATAACAATCCCTGCTCTCCGGCATCCTGCATCTCGAAGTTACCCAAACTGCTATTTGCCGACAACAAGAACTGCTTGTTGCTTCTGTTCAAAGGATCATAGTAAACAATGGCGCGCGCTCCTTCGGTAAACCATATTTTATCATAACTGTCACCAAAGATATTCGTTACTTTCTCCGGCAGCAGAGGCAAAGACAATTTTTGCAACGACTGCCTGCCCACATTATATTCATAAACACCTTGTCCCTCCACACACAAGTAAGCTATCCCATCGGAAGTTACCAGCAAATTACGGATTGCCCCTTTTACATTATCAAGCTCATACTTCTTAACCGCCCCCGTTTCAGGGTTTACACTGAAGAAGCGCCCGTCCGAATCACCTATCCACAACACATTTTTCTTGTCGGCATAGGCAGAAGTGAAGTTAGTCTTGGGATTATTCGATATTTTCGTAAGAATAAAATCGTCCGGCTTCTCCTGCAATGCCTCTCCCTTGCGGAAAGAAAGTATTTTAAAATCAATGCCGATCCAGTTGATATACCCTTTATTCTCGGTGAAAGCATTGTGCTTCAACCGCAGGTCATAAGGATTGACATCGGCACGCGAGTCATATAAAAGCTTGATTGTAATCTCACCGTTCTTGTCCGTTGAGCCGCAAAGCAGGTTCTTATTCTTTGTCAGCATCAGCACATCCCCTTCGGGAGTTGCCTGAATCTTGATAATCTGTGCATTCTCGGAATAGTTCTTCATGTCGTCATACACGGCATGATAGGTTTCTTTCCATTTATTAAACAGATATAGTTTATGGTCGATGGTCTTTATCCACAAAAAGCCATTACGGTCTTCGAGTATATACTGTATCTTGCGCGGAGGTATATCCGAAGACACTCCCTCCCGGTTGTTGTATGATTTGAACTTGTCGCCGTCAAAACTGCACAATCCATACCATGTGCCAAACCACATAAAACCGTCGCTATCCTTAAAGGAACAATACACGGTATTATTGGGCAATCCCTGCTTCGCTGTGTAGTGCTCCACGATGATATTGGGTGCAGTTGAAAAGACAGGGAGCGCGAATAAGATTAATAGCAGTAGGTTTATTGATTTTTTCATAGCAAAAAGCCTCACGTGTTTTGAGTGTTTCCAAGCACAAAAATACGGAATTATTCGGGTAAACCAATAACTTAAACGATAAAACCGTGATATTTAATCTTTTATTCCTTATAAATTAACTGATTTGAGCTTTCATCTTATATGTTTCTCTGCAGTGGAATATATGTTTCACTGCAGAGAAATGCTTATTCCACTGCAGTGAAACGTTCATTTCATTGCAGTGAAACACTTAGTTTGTACTATCAAATGAGCTAATACATACTGATAAAACTGTTAATTATAGGCTAAGAAAGAAACAAAAAAGGCTGAACAGGATTTTATTTATCCTATTCAGCCCTTTCAATATTTTATATGAAAAGCTTATTTTCCTGTTCCGAATTCGGTTTGTTGCCTTTCCACTTCAATCAGAATCTTCTGCTTTTCTTCATCGGTAAGAGTAGGCTTGCCGGTTTGCTGCACGGCAGAAGGGCTCACAGACTTCTGCTCCTGCTCCAAATAACAGAACTCCATATCGGAAGGCACGCTCTCAAATTCTATTTCGGCAGCCGTAGGGGCATGAGTCCCTTCGAACTGCACATGTGCTTTTACCTTTATCTTTCCCGCCTGCCGGGTAGAGCGAACCAACACGGGAGCCGAGCCGAATTCCACTGCACGGGGGTTGGCATTGATACTTGCATCGCCGATAATCTCACCTTCGCCCTCAATGGTAAAGACAATATTCTCTTTTGCCAAACGACGAACATTGCCACTGTCATCGGTCACTTCGGCAACTACCACAACAAAGTCCGAACCGTCTGCCACAAGTTCTTGTCCCTGACGGTCAATGCTCAGACGGAGTTTAGTGCTACGGCGGGAAGGCATCTTTTTGGTGCTGCAAACAACCTTTCCATTGATAATGCCTTCTGCAACCAGATTCACCTTTTGCCAGTTCTTTTGCTTGTAAGAGTATTCGCGGGCTTCCCAGAAGTTCCATACGTTTTCAAAGACCACGGGAGCATTGGGCATGCCGAGTTGTTTGTGAGCCACAGGCTTTATCCAACTTTTCGTTCCGTCATAAGCAGAAAGTCGAACGGAATCGCAGTTGCTGAAAACCACCACTTCACTGTCCGAGAAAGGAGACATTTCATGTGCGATATAAACCATCGGGCCACAGTCGGCTACGGGATGTTTCAAGTCCGGTGAAGTCTGGCTGCGAAACATATAATAGGCATACTTGGGCTGACGGAAGGCATCGAACTGTCCTCCCCAATACGGATCGGGATGATAGCCGCGTTGATGATCGAACGGATGCCATTGTGCACCGCCTATAAACTGCCCTTGCACACTGTAAAGTTCATCATAGCTTGCAGCAAGCGAGAGTGCCTGTACCAACTGCGGACGTTCTCCCCAACTGCGGCTGGCGCGGTTGTTATTATTGTGAGCGTACCAGTCGTCTACGTTTTCACCAAACTCACGGGTGAATATGCATTGTTCGGCAACACCTTTACCACCATCGGCAGGCCAGCCGTAAACTACATCGTAATTCTCTTTCACTCCTGCCGAATGAACATCGGCAGCAGCAACGGGAGCACCGGGATAAGGGAATTCGTCACGTGTAATCTTTAATGCCTCAAGAGCAAAGTCGAGCGGATAACGTGTTTCGTTCAAGATAGGTTCCCACATCAACACACTTGTGTGATTGCGGTCACGGCGAATGATGTTACGTGTATTCTCATGCACAAGTTCTGCAAACCTTGCATCTTTATTCCAGTATTGCCAGCCGGGAGTGGCTACAATGACAAACATGCCGAGTTCATCGCAAGCATCCATAAAAGAAGGATCTTGCGGATAATGTGCCACACGAATGATACGGCAACCTGCATCACGAAGGTGTTTTGCATCGCGCCAATGCTGAGAGTTTGGCACTGCATTGCCCACATAGGCAAAGTCCTGATGACGGTTTGCCCCGACTAATTGCCCAAAGGGTTTGCCATTCAGCCAAAAGCCGTCTTTACCTTTGAACTCGGCTTTACGGATGCCGACACGGGTTATTCCTCCGTCGAGTGCCTGCTTGCCGCTTCTCACTTTAGATTGCACCCTATATAGATAGGGTGTATCCGGCGACCAAAGATGAGGGTTGCTTACCACAAACTTCTGATTGACCGTTCTTGCTTCACCGGGCTTCAAGCTTATATTAGCCGATGCGGCTTTCAATATCTTGCCGTTCATATCACAAAGAGCCGTTTCCACCGTTACGGTCTTAGTGCTCTTTCCACTATTCTGCACTTCAGTATCTACAAACACTTTGGCACTCTTTTCGCAGATTCCGTCAAAGTGTACAAAGACACCTCCTCCCGCTACCTTGTTTGCCTCAACAGCATCGGTAATGGCTACGGGAGATTTGGCTATCATCCACACATCGCGGTAGATTCCTCCATGGTAAGCGAAGTCGAGAGTTAATTGAGGTTTGCCCGGAGGGAAAGACTTATCATCGCTGTTGTCCGTCATTACGGCAAGAAGACAAGAATCTCCCGCCTGCACTCCCTGTTCCGTCAAACTGATTGTCACAGGAAGATAACCTCCCAAATGTTTCTTAACCAGTTTGCCATTCAGGTAGATAGCCTGCTTACCCATAACGGCTTCAAAGTGAACAGTCACATCCCTTCCCTTTGTTTCGGCAGGCATTACGAAACGTTTCCTATACCAAGCCACACCCTGATAGTTGCGGCAACCGCTTGCTTCGGCAGGCATAAGCTGCACACTGTGGGGAGTGGAAACAACTTCCCATGCGGAATCATCAAAGCTTACGGTTTCCGCCCCTTTTACATCTCCACGAAAGAAACGCCATCCGGGGTTGAAGTTATATACTTTTCTTCCGCTACCGGGATAATCAATGAACCCTGCAACGGAGGTTTCCATCTTCGCCTGAGCAATCCAAGGCAATATACATAAAAGGATAAGTAGAAATTTCTTCATATCGTTTAGTTCAAGCAATTAATAATATCTTTCTCTCTTTCTTTCGGCGATACATTCAAGTTCACCAGTTTACCGTCTTTCAGCTCAGCCTCAACTGTAGTTTGCCGGGGAGCATGAAGTTTAAAACGGACGTTCCATTCTTTCGGCCATGCGGGGAAAAGCAACAGCTTTCCGCCTTCTCCTTCCTGCAATAACATTTCCTGCATACCAATCATTCCGCTTCCTCCCCAGTTATGATCGGGAGTCCAGTCATAGCCCGGTCCCCAAAATGCAGGGAAACGGTGTGCCCCGTCACACATCTTTTGCAAAGTCAGTTTCCGGGCTTCGTCCGTCAATCCCAGACAGGCCGCAAAAATATTATCTTGCTTCCAACCGATATGGGAACGGAACTTTAAAGCATCCGGATCATTGAAGTAAGTATTTACCGCAACTTCACTTTCCGGCTTCCCTACTCCATAGATACGCCACGGGAAAACGGGATAGAGTTGAGGACACTCTATATTGTTCACCCTTTCCCACAAACGGGCGGGAGAGATTATTTCTTTACCATTAATTGTGCGGAAATTAAGAGGTGGAATCACTGCAAGCATCTTTTCCCAATGCATCTTTTTATCGGCAGACAAATGGGGATAAGCTATCAGTTTCTCCAAGACTACCCGCAAAGCTGCAATCGTAGAAGTAGAGTTATAGGTCATTTTATAGGTTTCGCACGCAGAACCGGGGAAGAGAACCAGATTCCCTTCACCATCCAACTCCTTCCGTCCACGCTGACGGGCAAGCATGCGATAGTGTTCATCAAAGAAAGTCAGGCAACTTTCAATCAAAGGGATGTACTCTCCGATATTCTTGTTCTGATATTCATTCCATTGTAATGCCATGAGGCAAAACTCCAACACAGTATCCCATTCATATTCCAACCAAGCATTGTATTCAAGCCCCTTATCAAATCCGTCGGGGCGTTTCCAACCATATTCGCTGGGATTAGGTAAAGCAAAGTTCTCTACCTGCTCCGGGAAACAAGCCCCGCTATGATTCCAATACACAATGCTCCGCAATTCGGCATTACGCAACATGCGGGTATAGAAACGGAGTTGGGAAGGGAGCATATCAAAGTCACCGTTCTTCAACATCGGAAAGTAAACAAGACGCTGGTTCTGTGCCGTCATTGTCCCACCCCCCCACTTGCGATAGTCGGGAGTGAAAGCTTGTTTGTCATCCACATGGCAAGGATCGAAAGTAAACAGCCCTCCATTGAACTTGGTAGGATAGTCACCATAAGCATTGCAAGCAAGCATGTAACGGAAAAGATTATAGTTGCGTGATATTGCCTCAGCTTCTCCGTCAGCACAAACATAACTACGTTGCCAAAGACTCTGCCACCACCTGCGGGTTTCCTTTCTGTCTTTGTTTATATCTATGCCCGATACTGTTTTTTGAAGTTCTTGCTGCCAATCCTTAACATATGGGGTTTGAGCAGTATGCAATGCAATATGTACAGTCTGTTTCTTTGCCGGTTTCACAGAAGCAAAACTCCATGCGCGGAAGTCGGTTCCTGCATATTCACCTTCACTCACTCCTTTATATATAAGGTTGTCTCCCCACATCTTACCTCCAAAGATGAGATTGCCTATCGGATTCATCATCTCTTGCTTTACTCCCTCCATGCCTTGTTGAGCAACTACCACATCAAACAAGGTATTAGCCGGATTATGATGAAAGAAAACAACTTCATTATCTTTTGCCGAAACAGAGTCTTTAGTAGTTGCCAATCCTTTGGTCGGAGCCCATTTATAAGAGTTCTGCTGTCCTTCTCCCTTACGTATCAGCCTATCCTGATACCGCCAGTTTTCATAAAAGACTTCAGCCGAAAGAGATTCATTACTTTCCATCTCCACATGAACAACGGGACGGAACACATCTGCCCAAAGCTGAACAACCGTACCATTTGCTTTTACCTCTACATAACCGTCACTTAACTTCAAGGTTTGTTTGAACTCCGCTGTGTTTTGAAAAGGGTTGGGAGATAGTTTAATCCTGAAACGTCCCTGTTTAAGGAGGCAATTATGTTCATCCAGCGTACCGCTACGGCTCAGGTAGAAAAATAAATCTCCATTTTCCACCCAAACATTCATTCCAATATCTCCTCCTCCACAAGGCATGGACTCCGATGAGTTACAACTCTGTGACGTCCAAACAAAGTCGGCGGGCTGACTCCGAAGAGCCTGCACGCCTACTACCAACAATAATATGACAAAGATTCTTTTCATCATTCCACTTCCCAGTTATCCGACCGGAAGGAAGATACGGGCAAACCGTCCGTCCCAAACAAATCACCTTGTGCAAAGTTCTTGAACGCATAGCGCACTGCAACAGGATTCTTGACCTTATCACTCTTCACACAAACTTTACTACGGGAAATCCATGCTTTCGCCGGATGAAAAACTTTATCCTCACCGGCTACTTCAAACAGTTCAGATTTAAAATCCTTAGCTGTTATCCACATGTTAGAACGCTCAAAGGAAACAATAACAGTATCACCCTTCACCTCCATTGACTTATAGTAAGGACTTTCTCCCACCACACCTTCTATACCGTAAGTTTTAGTTAAGGCCAGCAGTGCAAGACGTTCACCTGCCATACGTTTTTTCGACGGATGAATACCTGCTTCATAGCCTGCATCCATCAAAACAGCCATTCCGGTGTTAGCCACACGGTGCTCTACCTGTGCCTGAGCTTCACGGATAAGTGCCGACTGGACAGGTTTCTCGCCCGGTGCAGTAATCAATTCATAAGCATAAGGTGCTATCTGGCAATAATAAAAGGGGAAATCTCCTTGTTTCCATTCCGCACGCCAACCGTTAATTAGCGTAGTAAACATATCGGCATAGGTTTTAGGACGGTTTGTATTGTCCTCACCCTGATACCAAACCACTCCTTTCATAGTGATACCGATCAACGGATGAAGCATACCATTATATAAAACAGTAGGAGTACGATTCTTTGACTTTATATCTTCAGGCTTTTGAGGAATCTTTGCATCCGGGAATGCTTTCAGCCAATCCGGTGTCATCCATGCTTCGCAAGCCGAGCCACCCCATGCTGCAACAATCAGCCCGACAGGTACATCAAGGATTTCATTCAACAAACGTCCGAAGTAATATCCCGTAGCACTGAATTCACGGATTGAACCCGGAGTAGCTTCCTGCCATTTACCGGTAACATCGTTTTGCGGTTCGAAAGTAGAAGTTCTTTTCACTGTGAACAAACGCAGATTTGGATTTGTACCTTTCAATGCATCCATATTAGCACCCTCTATCGGCTGATTCTTGAAGCCTTTCATCGGCATTTCCATATTGCTTTGCCCGGAGCATATCCATAATTCACCGATAAGGATATTATTCAAAGTCTTTATCTGCCCGTCATTAAAAGTTAATGTATAAGGACCACCGGCTTTAGGAGTAGCTACACTTAATTTCCATTCACCTTTGTCATTGGTACGGGCAGTATATTGTTTCTTATCCCATCCTGTGGTGACAATAATTTGTTTCTTAGGAGTAGCCGTACCCCATAAGTTCACATTTGACTGCTGCTGCATCACCATGCCGTCCGCAAAGAAAGCCGGTAACTTCACTTCTGCTTTTCCAGTTGTGAAAGCCAATACAACAAGAGAAGCGACCAATAATCTCAATTTGTTTTTCATATCTTTATATCTTAATGTTCTTCTATCATTTGCAACGGACCTATCAATCCTGATTCGAGCAATACATCTTCCTTCATACGATATTTGCCATTTGTCCATATACCTTTAAACGGTGCTTTGCCTCTGTCTGCACCCTTAATAGCATTCGCCCAAGTATTCGTTACTTCTATTTCAATCGTATTCTTACCTATCTTCAACGCCTTAGTTACCTCTGTACGCAAAGGAGCAGTCCACACAATGCCACACTCTTGTCCGTTGATTCGAACTGTTGCAATATTGGCAATCCTGCCTAAATCAAGATAAATGCGTGTCTCTTTTTTATCCTTTCTCCATTCAAACTCAGAGCGATAAATGGCTGTGCCACTATAATAACGAATTGCTTCATCTTCTTCTTTGCTCCAATCGAAAAGAGAAGAACGATTGATTGTTTTGTCAACCAGCGGGAATGTCACTTGCCACTCTTTTACTTCCAATTCATTTGTATGAAGTTCACCATTCGAAATGTTATCGGGCAAATTCGATTTGCCCCTACCGATTACTATAAATACAGATTCGTTAGAAGCCAATACCAAATCCACAAATGTTCTTCCGTTCTCCTGTTTCCAGAAAGGTGCTTTCCTAATTTCTCCGGTTACAGGATTCCACAGCTCCGGCTGACCTTCACTTATTCTCAAAGATACAGTAAATTTTCTTTCATTCTCTTGCTGATTGGCAATAAAATAGATGTCAGCATCTTCTCCACTACGATGAGTCCATGCTATATCTTCGGGAACTATTACATCACGTTCCAAGCCATAAGCCGAAAAGTCATCCGATGTATAAGGTAAATCAGGAATAATCACACCGGCTTTACGGAATATTTCTACTTTTTCTTGTACTTCCTTTGATAAAGGTAATTTATCGGGGCTCATCGGATGCGGTAACGGTAGTACCAAAACCCTATAAGCCGCTCCCCCGGGTAATACCAACTTGCCATCCTTTACTTCTGCAAGACGGAGCAAAGCATCACGGTTAAAGCTGTCATAAGTATAGCCACGCATCGGGTTTATCCATTTTTCCGGATCTGCCATGTTTGCGGAGTGATGCACTCCTACCGGCATTTCCCTCTGTGGTTCTCTCACATTTGCCAAACGTATTTTCTCACTTTCCACACGTTCTTTACCAAATATTCCGGGCAAAGAAGGAACCAGTCTATCCGGGAGAATGGCACGACGTGGCATTTCTTCTCCTGTAAACACGGCAATGTCCGTTACGGGAACACCATATTGCAACAATGCTTGACAGCGAGCCGTATAATCAACGAATGCCCTGCCTTGTTTCCACCAAGTCTGGTCACGCTGGAAAAACAAGCCGATACCATCTAAAGTCATTCCCGGTTTACGGTCTACATAAGGATTATGAGTATAAACATGATAAAACATCTTATTGATACCGAGAGCAAAGTTGCGGTCGAGCAATGCTTTCAGCATACCCGGATGTTCATCCCACGTGCCGCGAACTTGTGTAAATCCTTCAGCCTGAACAATCTTTTTACCATATATATGTGCCCCGCTGATAGCATCGAGCATGTCATTGGGTTTATCATGTGTAGGACTGCGAAGCCAAAATTCTCCCATTGGGCGGTCTACCGCCTGATAATGCAACAAGCCGTCACTTACCATAGTCGGTGATACACACTCGGCAGAGAATTCACAATCATAAGCTTTCGCCTGTTCTGCCAATACTTTGTAAAAGACATCTACCACCAACTCTGCAATGGTAGTACGCACATCACGAAGTACGTTTTCCGAAGTCTCCACATTTTCCATAGGCACACCTGCCAATAAAGGAAGATAAGGCATCAGGTCATAGCCTCGACGTATTCCAAACTCTGTTACAAAGTTATCACTCCAATTCTGCGAGCCGCATTCCCAGCTATCTACATGCATATACTTCAACACTCGGCGTGCCAATACCGGATCGGTTTCTGTGAATGCTTTGCCAAACCAGTTGTCGAATTGTTTTTTTACGGCAACGGTACTGAACTTATCACATTCCAGTCCTTTACCTCCACCTCCGGTTGCATTGGTATGTCCGGTTGCCGTATGCCCCATACGAAGCAGCTTCCATGTACCTTTAGGCAAACGGGCCATCAACTTACCATTCTTCATAGAAGCGGTAAGGTTGATTATATCCTTTTTCTTTATACAATCTGCTTGCGGAATTTCCTTTTCTGTGGTACGGGCAGCAACACGCCATACCAATCCTGCTTTACCTTCCCATTGGCTAATCTTCGGTTCACTGCCCAAAACCAACGTCTTTATCTTTAAATTGGGTTTCCACTTTGCAGCATCCATGTCTTCACACCCCGGTTCACTACCCTCGGGAGTCCAATAGAAACGGAAATAACGTGCAGTCGTAGCAGGAATTACATGAGTAGAATTTTCATCGGTATTCTGCCATCCTTGACGAGCAGGGACAAGTTGCTTTATAAAACGGAAATTCACACCGTCATCACTTGCCATTACCTTTAAGCGATGTGCCTGATAGTTGTTGCCCGAAAGGATTACTTCAATATTCCGGCAAGTAAAAAGTTCTTGATATGCATATTGTATCCAAAATCCTCCTTCTTCCGGAGACAATGAATAATAATCTTTAGCCGAAGCGGCAAAACCTGTTCCGTCTTTTGTGGGAGTCACACCTTTTGATGTAGTAATCACTGGTTTTTCTTTACTCTCTTCTATTGAATATGGCAATGCATACAGAGCAATATCTTCATAATATCCTTCGTAACTTTCGGGTTGGGGAAGAACAATATTCTGTTTTCCACCACTAACAATCGTATCACTCCAAACCACCTTTTGCATGGATTCTTTTGGGGTAATCCACGGACCACCCGCCAAAGCAAAGCCATCACAAATGTGCATACCCAACTTCAATCCCAAACTATCGGCGATCTGCATACTGTAACGCACCATTTCCCACCATTCGGGAGTCAGTTGCGAAACGGGATTCGGATAATTAGGCCATTGTTCCGGCGATTTTATGGGCATAAGGTACGTTCCGCCCAAACCGGCTTGATGCATAGCTTCAAGATCGGCTTTAATTCCGGCTTTGGAAACCGCCCCGAACATCCAATACCAAAAGCACCACGGTCTGGCTTCTTCGGGTGGTGTCTGAAATGCCTGCCGCAACGATGTTTGCGCATCTAATGCCATGCCTTTACAAAGGAACAACAAAGCAAACAGAACTACGATATATTTTTTATTCTTCATACTATATTGGCTACTATATTTCTATGTTAAAGACGTAAAAAGTAAATTTATGTACTCAACCAAAGCTGAGTACAAACCAATCTATTTTAGCGTCTAATGTCTACTATTTAAAGATTAAAAACTATTGACTAATGAAGAAAAAGACTCTTATCCTTGCTCTTGCCTTAACTGCGGGATGCTCTGTCATCAATGGACAACAAAAAGGATTGGTAGACACCTCTGCAAGCAAATATGCGAAAATGTATGGGACAGACATCGGCTCGGTAAAATGGACAAACGGATTCTGGGCCGACCGCTTTGATGTATATAAAGACACTATGATCCTTTCCATGTGGAATACATGGAACAACCCCGACATATCGCATGGTTTCCGAAATTTCGAAATAGCTTCGGGTGCATGCGAGGGCGAACATTGGGGGCCTCCTTTCCATGATGGCGATCTTTATAAATGGCTGGAAGGCGTAGCATCCGTTTACTCTATCACCAGAGAAGCAAAGCTGGATTCACTAATGGATAAAGTTATTTCGCACATCGTGAAAGCGCAACGTGAAGATGGTTATATTCACACTCCGGTTATCATCGAAGAAAAGAACAAAGGAATAGATTCTCATGCAAAAAGACAAACCGTTATAGGCACTAAAGTAGGTGCGGAAGACGAGAAAGGAGCGTTTGCCAACCGCCTGAATTTCGAGACTTATAATTTAGGTCATTTGATGATGGCAGGAATCGTTCATTATCGTGCAACAGGCAAGAAAACTCTTTATGATGCAGCCATAAAAGCGACCGATTTCCTTTGCCACTTTTACGAAACCGCTTCGGCAGAGTTAGCCCGCAATGCAATCTGCCCTTCCCATTATATGGGTGTGGTGGAAATGTATCGTGCAACAGGAAACCATCGTTATCTGGAACTTTCAAAGAACCTGATAAATATCCGGGGTATGGTGGAAAACGGAACAGATGACAACCAAGACCGCATTCCTTTCCGTGAACAAAAGAATGCGATGGGACATGCAGTCCGTGCCAATTACCTTTATGCGGGAGTAGCTGATGTATATGCCGAAACCGGCGAAAAGTTGTTAATGGATAATCTGCAAAGCATCTGGCAAGACATTGTTAACCGGAAAATGTATATTACCGGGGCATGCGGAGCTCTTTATGACGGAACTTCTCCTGACGGAACATGTTACGAACCGGACAGCATTCAGAAAGTGCACCAAAGTTACGGACGCGCTTACCAGTTGCCAAACAGCACGGCACACAACGAAGCTTGTGCCAATATCGGAAATATGCTATTCAACTGGCGCATGCTCCAAACCACCGCCGATGCAAAGTACGCCGATATTGTAGAAATGTGTTTGTATAACAGTGTATTAAGCGGCGTAAGCCTCGACGGGAAGCGATTCTTCTACACTAATCCTCTTCGTCTGAGTAGCGATTTCCCATACACACTGCGTTGGCCTCGCGAACGTCAGGAGTATATCAGTTGTTTCTGCTGTCCTCCCAATACGGTACGTACTTTATGCGAAGCGCAAAATTATGCTTATACTATTGGCGAAAATGGAATTTACTGCAACCTTTATGGAGGAAACAGTTTAAATGCCAATTTGAAAGACGGAAGCAAAGTGCAACTAAGCCAAGTAACCGAATATCCTTGGGATGGAAATGTGAAGTTCACAGTCGAAACCGCTCCCAAGAAAAAAGCATTCAGTTTATTTATGCGAGTTCCGGAGTGGTGCGACAATGCGATTTTAAAAGTCAACGGGACAGCAATCCAAACTAAAATCACAGCAAACACTTATACAGAAATTAACCGCGTGTGGAAAAAGGGAGATATAGTAGAGTTTTGCATGGATATGCCGGTCAAACTGTTAGAGTCCAACCCTTTGGTAGAGGAAACACGCAATCAAACTGTTGTGAAACGCGGGCCATTGGTTTACTGCCTTGAAAGTATTGATATAGAAAACGGGAAAAAGATTGATAATATTCTTATTCCTGCCGATATTCAGTTGTTGCCAAAGAAAATCACCATAGACGGAAGCCCGGTAATAGCATTGGAAGGGACAGCCAAGCTCATGGAAGAAAGTTCTTGGAAAAACTCACTCTATCGCGAAGTGAACAAAACAGACCGTAAAGTAAATATCCGGTTAATTCCATATTATGCATGGGGCAACCGGGGGAAAGCCGACATGACAGTGTGGATGCCGTTAGGCAGATAATCCATACCTCGATAACTCTTCATTCTTCTTCCCTTCATCGCGGCACATAGGGGTTAACTAACTGTTATTTAATACAGTTAGTGTGCCACGAAGGGATGAAGTAAATTAGTTTACCGCCGCACAAAGCAACACTAAAATTTACCATTTCATTACTCAATAAAATTTGGATATTACGAAAATATTTCGTATCTTTACAGTGCTGAAAAAGAAGTTATTTCAGCACTTTTTTTCACTTTCCACCATTCCTTTCCGAGTTACACTACGTCTTCTAGCCTGTTACAGTACACCAACTACCGAGTTAGTGTACACTAACTTGCCAACATCCCCTTATGTTTTCACTTAGTTATCCTTATGTTTGCCTTTACCTCCCCTGTTGTTTTCCATTAAATATGCCGTTGATTGAAAAAGACATCTGCATATCCCAATATTATCCATTGATAAAAACGACAGTCCGTGCGACAATAAAATAGTTCATATCACCCTTTCGCCGCACACGTAAATTGCTTTTAGACTGTACTTTATCATTAATGTGCCACGGTGCGGCGAAGTTCAACACCGACTTCTTATACCCATATCCGGCTATCAACATATCTAAAATAATTTCATCAACCCGCTTTACCGATTGTAAAAAAGAGCTAACCTTCTGCCTTTAAAAAGTTTAGCGTAATAATTATATTCACAAAACGAACAAAATAATTGCAAATTTTATTCATTTATTACAAATATAATTCATACCTTTGCAGCAGAATAATTTAATACAGCTTATATATGTTTAAAGCAAGATTCCCCAAAAGATTTGCACTACCAATGATGCTTGGCTTGTTTGCAATGTACAGTTGTTCAGAAAAGGATTATTACGATCCTAACTATGGAGGCGGGAAGAACGAAAATCCGTTGGGCATTGAAGTGCCGGACAATATGGATTGGAATTTGATATCCACTATTAATCTAACAGTAAATGTAGATGATGAATATAACGGAGAATATTTTTATGTCGTAGAGGTATATGATGGCGAACCTCTTTTTTCCAAAAATGCAAAACTTTTGGCAAAAGGGGTGGCAAAGAAAGGACAGGCTTTCACTGCATCCGTAGAAACTACTGCGGGACAAAATGTTCTTTTCATAAAGAGAACCGATCCGCGCGGAAGATCGGTTGTGGGATGTGCCGAGTTGCAAGAAGGCAATACCGACGTAACCTATAATTTTGCTTCTACCGCAAACGGAAACGCTGCAGTTTCACGTGCTGTAGCCTCAACCCGGACAGGAGAAGTAACAGCCCCCACTTATGACAAGGTTCCCGACGGGGCAATTGAAGTTAAAGGCAGCACGAATGATGATTGGTTTAAAGAAGGAAAAAATTATTGCATTACCGGAAACTATAGAGGTGGAATTAATCATTCCGGTCTTAACCAATGCAAGTTATTCGTTTCAGGTACATGGACTATACCTAAAATTGCCACAAACTGGAATCATCAAATAGAAAGAGGTTTGGAAGTTATCGTTCTTCCCGGAGGAAAAATCATTGACGAAGGTGAGAAGATATCTTTTGCAGGAACAGCCAGACTTACAGTTATGCCGGGCGGCCGTTTTGAATGTGATGAATTAAAGTTCACCAATACCGGCATCACTTATAACTTGGGTATCATTAAAGCAGAAGAAGTTACTTTACAATCCAATGCCGTATTATACAACGATTGCTCTATCTTGATCGAGGATGATTTAGAAGCGGATGCCGCAAATGCTGCAATTTATATGAATAAAGGAAGCATCACAGTCGAAGACGAAATTAATTTCAACAATGTGAATATCTATTTAAAAGATGGTTGCTTGATTAAAGCTGATAAAATAAATAATAATTATAAAGTTATTTACGAGGCTTCGGGTAACACATCACTTGTAACAGCCAATGAAATTTCTTGTGGCAATGCCAATAGATACAGAGGAACTATGGTAGTTGAAGCAAAAGAGCACACCGCTTTTGAGAAATATACCGACTATTATAAAATAGAGAATGGTGCAAATGTGGGTAAACCGGGAGATGCAAATATCGTTATTGAAACCTGCAACGGAGAAAGCCATCAACCGAATCCGGGAAAAGATCCTTCCGATCCTGACTTTCCAATCATAGTCGAAACAAGCACGGATTATATCTTTGCAATGGAAGACCAATGGCCTTATTACGGTGACTACGATATGAACGACGTGGTAGTAGCAGTCAGCCCTGGAATCAGCAACTATGTAGGTAGAGAAACCACTTATGTAAAACAAATTAAATTTGATGTTAAAATATTGGCTGTAGGAGCATTGAAACAAATTGCCGCTGCCATGCAACTTGAAAAGATTGCTCCCGATCAAGTGGAAAGTGTAAAATATCACAGACAGGGTGTACCTCAAACAGTTTTAGGCAACAGTTTCTCTCTAGCAGCTAATGGGATTGAAACAAATCAAGAAAAAGCCGTGATTCCTTTCTTCGAAAATGCAAATAAATTGCTAGGTGACAACTTTGTCAACGTGGGAAGAGACGTCGAAGCAGTTCCCGTCGAATTTACAATTGATGTAGTTTTCAAGGATAATGCTAATGTAAAACCGGCAGATTTAGGACATAAAGACCTTAACTTCTTTATTATCCCCGATCTTTCTAAAACGGAAGCCAAGCAAAGACGTCCCGAAGTTCATTTGGGAGGCTATAACCCGACAAAACTTGCCAACCCGGATTTATTTGAAATGACAGATGCGGCGGACAACGGCACCAAAAAATATATTGGCAGAGATGGTATGGTATGGGGGCTGATGATCCCGACAACGGAATGGAAATGTCCTGATGAAAGTGTCAACATCACAGAGGCTTATCCTAATTTCGCTAAATGGGTAACAAGCGGAGGTAAGGAAAACCAAAATTGGTATCAAGGAAAGTAATAATATATACACATATACATAAATTGGAAGGCGCATCCCTCAGGGAATGCGCCTTCTTTATGTTCAACAGAGTACAAAAGCAGGCCACATCCGTCTATCTACATAGACTTAACAGCTTTTAATAATGATGAAATTACATAGTCTCATACTATTCACTGCATTGGGAATATCCTCTTTGAATGCTCAACAAATCAATGATTGGGAAAACCATCATGTTCTGCAAATCAATCGCGAACCGGCACGTGCCTCTTTCATTGGGTTTAATAAAAAGCCGGGCGATCGTAGTCTCAGCCTCAACGGAACATGGAAATTCCGTTGGACTCCTGTTCCACAAGAGCGCATAATAAACTTTTATGAAACAACCTTTGATGACAGTTCATGGACAGATTTTACTGTTCCTGCCAATTGGGAAGTAAACGGTTATGGCACTCCCATTTATGTAAGTGCCGGTTATCCATTCCGTATAGATCTACCAAGAGTCATGTCGGAACCTAAAGCTTCTTATACTACTTATAAAGAGAGAAATCCGGTGGGACAATACCGGCGTCTATTCATTCTTCCCGATGAATGGAAAGATAACGGACAAACGTTTTTACGTTTTGATGGAGTAATGAGTGCTTTCTATGTATGGATAAACGGTCAACGGGTAGGTTATAGTCAGGGAAGTATGGAACCGAGCGAGTTTCTTATCACTCCCTATATCCGCCCCGGCAAGAATCAGATAGCTATTGAAGTATATCGTTACAGTGACGGTTCTTATCTGGAAGATCAGGATTTCTGGCGCATGAGCGGTATCCAACGTGATGTTACACTTTATCACACGGCAGATGTTCGAATGAATGATGTAACCATCCGTACCATTGCCGATAACAGTTACCATGATTTTACTTTGCAAATTGATCCCGAGTTCTCTGTGTATAACGGGGAAAAAGCCAAAGATTATACTCTTACAGCTAATTTATTGGACAAAGACGGCAAGAACATAGCCTCACAAACAGTAGCAGTAGAACCAATATTAAACCTTGATCACAAAGCGGCGTTGATGAATGAGTGGAATCCTCAACGAGGCCCTCGTAAAATGGGACGTATTTCCATGCTGATTTCCAATCCCAAGCAATGGACAGCCGAAACTCCTAATCTTTATACATTACATTTCATTTTATCTGACTCCAATGGAAAAGAAGTGGAACGGGTAAAACAACAAGTAGGCTTCCGCAGCATTGAAATAAAAGACGGACAAATGCTAATCAACGGCAAGCCCATCCGTTTTCGCGGAGTGAATCGTCATGAACATGATCCCCGTTTGGGAAGGGTTATGACGGAGGAACGCATGTTACAGGATATTTTGTTAATGAAACAAGCAAACATCAACGCCGTACGCACCAGTCATTACCCTAATCATCCACGCTGGTATCAGCTTTGCGATAGTTTAGGACTATACGTAATGGATGAAGCCGATATTGAAGAACACGGGCTTCGTGGCACTCTTGCAAGTACTCCCGACTGGCATGCAGCTTTTATGGACCGTGCTGTCCGCATGGCAGAACGTGATAAAAACCATCCTTCGATCGTTATGTGGAGCATGGGTAACGAGAGCGGATATGGTCCCAACTTTGCAGCCATATCGGCATGGCTTCGTGACTTTGATCCTACCCGACCGATTCATTATGAAGGAGCGCAAGGTTTAAATGGAGAACCCGATCCTATGACTGTCGATGTTATCAGCCGTTTCTATACCCGCACCATGGATGAATATCTCAATCCGGGTATTACAGAAGGTGAAGATAAAGAACGGGCAGAAAACGCCCGGTGGGAACGCCTGCTTGCCATTGCACAACGCACGAATGACAATCGCCCCGTAATGACAAGTGAATATGCACACTGTATGGGTAATGCGCTTGGAAACTTCAAAGAATACTGGGATGAAATATACAGTAATAAGCGTATGCTTGGAGGTTTTATCTGGGATTGGGTAGACCAGGGAATTTACAAGCAAACTAAAGACGGAAAGACAATGGTTGCTTATGGCGGTGATTTCGGCGACACTCCCAACCTGAAAGCTTTCTGTTTTAATGGCGTTGTAATGAGTGACCGTGAAACAACTCCCAAATATTGGGAAGTAAAACATGTCTATCAACCCATTCAATGGACAATGAACAACGGACAATTGACAATTATTAATCGTAATCATCATATTGGAACGGATTCTTATCGTTTTCTTTGGAGTTTGTTGGTGGATGGAAAAGAACAGCAAAAAGGTGAACTCACCATACCTGATTTAGCACCCGGCGACAGTATAAAAACTTCCCTCCCTAAACTGTCAATTATCAATTATCAATTGTCAGTTGAACTAAGACTTTCCGCCATATTAAAGGAAAAGACTCTTTGGGGAGAAGCCGGATATGAGGTAGCTTCTGAACAATTCTGCATCAAGGAAGCTCCTCTCCAATCTAAAACAAACAATGAAAGAAAATTAATCGTAACAGAGACAGAAGGTAAAATAAAAGTTCAAGGAAAAGGATTCGATATTTCATGGGATGCCCAAAAAGGGAATTTGCTTTCTCTTAATTATAATAAACAAGAAATGTTATCTCACTCTGTTAATGGCTATCAGGCACAACCAATTGCACAAGCATTTCGGGCACCGACAGATAACGATAAAAGTTTCGGTAATTGGCTTGCCAAAGATTGGAAAAACAATCGTTTGGAAGCTCCGATAGTAAACTATCTACATCCTGTTTGGACACTTAAAGATGGCTGTTTTCACCTAAGTACAACACAAATAAATCAATATAAAAATGGGAAATTAATCACCCGGCTAAATTATATTTTAGCCGGAGATGGTTCATTGACCGTTGAAGCTGTTTTTCACCCAGAGGGCGAACTACCGGAATTACCACGTTTAGGTTTGTCTTTTGCATTAAGTGAAGGATTGGAAAACTTTACTTGGTATGGTCGTGGACCATGGGAAAATTATCCTGATCGCAAAACTTCTACTACAGTAGGCTTATGGGAAAGCACTGTGACCGATCAATACGTACCTTATCCTCGTCCGCAAGACACCGGCAATAAAGAAGATGTACGTCTGCTGATACTTACCAATCATAAAAAACAAGGTATACGAATAGAAGCCGAAGGCAGAAAATTCTCCGCATCCGCCCTTCACTTTACAACCAATGATCTTTATCAGACAACTCACGCTTGTGAACTCACTCCACGCAAAGAAGTAATTCTTAATGTCGATGCAGCGGTTATGGGATTAGGGAACAGCAGTTGCGGACCCGGAGTGTTAAAGAAGTACACTTTCGGAAAAGGAACACAAAGCCTGCGATTTGTCATAAAAAGTAATAAATAAAGACCGGAGATTTCATCCGTAAACGGTACGCCTTGCATTTCTCATCTCAAGGCGTACCGTTTTTATTTGGAAGCTTCCCTTTTAATTTATCACCTGCCAATGGGTACAAAAAGCCCCTGCACACGTCTCTTTGAAGAGAGAATACGAATTAATCAAAGAAAAACTATAATGAACTGTAAAAAACTTACTTTTCGTCGTGTATTCACGGCACTCGCACTGTTATGTGCCATGGGCGTTCAGGCTAAAGATATTCCCGTTACTCAGCGACAATACCTGTCGGGACGCGGTTCGGACGATATGGTGGAGTGGGACTTCTTTTGCACAGAAGGTCGTAACTCAGGAAAGTGGACAAAGATAGGTGTACCTTCTTGTTGGGAATTACAAGGTTTTGGGACATACCAATATGGAATAACTTTCTACGGTAAGCCATTCCCTGACGGAATAGCAAAAGAGAAAGGTATGTATAAATATGAATTTACCGTACCCGAAGAATTCCGTGGCAAACAAATAAATCTTGTTTTTGAAGCATCCATGACAGACACCGAAGTAAAGGTGAACGGACGTAAAGCCGGAAGCAAACATCAAGGTGCTTTTTATCGTTTTCAATACAATGTAACAGACTTATTAAAATATGGTCAGAAAAACTTACTTGAAGTTACTGTAAGCAAAGAAAGCGAGAATGCAAGTGTGAATCTTGCCGAACGTCGTGCCGACTATTGGAACTTCGGAGGTATCTTCCGCCCGGTATTTCTTGATGTTCGTCCTGCTATCAATATAAGCCAGATTTCTATCAATGCTTTAGCAGACGGAAGCTTCTCGGCAAATTGTCAGCTCAATATTGCCGGAGAAGGAATGAAAATACATACTGTCTTATTTGATAGCAAAGGAAAGAAGGTAGCCGAAACCACAGCACCAGTGAAAGTTGGAAGTGATTGGACTACCCTAAATCTAAATGTAACCAATCCGGCTTTATGGACTGCCGAAACACCTAACCTTTACCGTGCAGAATTTACTCTGTTAAACAAAAACGGTGAAGAATTACACCACGAAAATACAAAATTCGGTTTCCGTACCATTGAAGTACGCGAAAGCGACGGTCTCTACATTAATGGAAAGAAAATTTTGGTAAAAGGAGTAAACCGTCACAGTTTCCGCCCGGAAAGTGGCCGTACTCTCAACAAGAAAGCTAACATTGAAGATGTACTTCTCATCAAGAGCATGAATATGAATGCTGTCCGTCTCAGCCATTATCCGGCAGATCCAGAATTCTTCGAAGCATGTGACTCACTTGGTTTATACGTAATGGATGAATTAGGAGGATGGCATGGTAAGTATGACACCCCTACCGGCATAAAGTTAATAGGTGAAATGATTCCTCGTGATGTAAATCATCCGTCTATCATTTGGTGGAGTAATGGTAATGAAAAAGGTTGGAATACAGAACTTGACGGAGAATTCCATAAATATGATCCACAATGCCGTCCGGTTCTTCATCCGCAAGGTAATTATGGTGGTTTTGAAACAATGCACTACCGTTCTTACGGAGAGAGCCAAAACTACATGCGTTTACCGGAAATCTTTATGCCTACGGAATTCCTTCATGGCCTTTATGACGGAGGACACGGAGCCGGATTATATGATTATTGGGAGATGATGCGTAAACATCCACGTTGTGCCGGTGGATTCCTTTGGGTACTTGCCGATGAAGGGGTTAAACGTGTGGATATGGATGGTTTTATTGACAACCAAGGCAATTACGGAGCTGACGGCATCGTTGGACCACACCATGAAAAAGAAGGAAGTTATTATACCATCAAAGAATTATGGAGCCCGGTACGTATAACTCCTGCATCAAAAGGAGTATTCAATGTTGAAAACCGTTATGACTTTTTGAATACGAATACTTGCCGTTTCGTTTGGAAACAGGTAAAATTCCCTCTTGCCATTTCTAGAGATCCTAAAGTTACAGTTATAAAACAAGGTGAAGTGAAAGGTATAGACCTTGCTCCTCATACAGAAGGGAAACTGGATATAGGGCTCAATAATATATCTGATGATGCAGACGCTATTCTTATGACAGTAATTGACGGACGTGGTGACGAACTTTACACCTGGTCATTCCGTGTAAACACAGACCGTGAATCGAAACCTTTGCTCAATATGCGTCAGGGAATTGTAAAACATCAAATAGCAGAAGATAACCTGATTGTCACTGCAGGCAACCACACCTTCACTTTCTCTAATAAAGACGGCGAGCTAAAAGGTGTTACCGTAAATGGGAAAAAAATAAGCTTTGCCAATGGACCTAGATTTATCGGTGCACGCCGTGCCGACCGTTCCCTCGATCAATTCTATAATCACGATGACGAAAAAGCCAAATCAAAAGACCGTACCTATACAGAGTTCGAAGATGCAGCACACTTTACAGGTTTCGACATCAAAGAAGGAGGAAGCAAATTGATTGTTACGGCAAACTATCGCCTTGGTAATATAGACAGTGCACAGTGGACTATCAGCAATGATGGTACCGCCATCCTTGACTATGTTTACAACTTTTCAGGTGTTGTAGATCTCATGGGAATAAAATTCGATTATCCGGAAGAAAAGGTAAAAAGCAAGACATGGCTTGGCAATGGTCCGTATCGCGTATGGCAAAACCGCTTACATGGTACTACATACAACCTGTGGAGTAATGAATACAATGATCCTATCCCGGGCGAAACTTTTACTTACCCGGAATTCAAAGGTTACTTTTCGCATGTATCATGGATGAATATTGAAACTGAGGAAGGAACTATCAGCATTGAAAATGTTACTCCAACTGTCTACGATGTTCATGATTTATATGTAGGAGTATATGAACCGCGCGATGGACGTGACCGTCTTTTATATACATTCCCCAAAACCGGAATTTCACTTATGAATGTAATTCCGGCTGTGCGCAACAAAGTAAATGCAACAGACTTATGTGGTCCTTCCTCACAACCAAAATGGGTAGACGGACAAAACAAAGGTAGAATTGTATTGAGATTCTGGTAAAAAAGATATTTATAGAAACAATTAAATAAAAGATGAAAAACAACATTAGACTATTACTTCTTGCCCTGCTAACGTGTATGCTCGCTTCATGTGAGAAAAACATGATCAATGTAGTGACACCCGCTGATGCTTCCAAACGTATGCAGTTTGCCGCAAGCCAGTTAAGAGATGCCCTGCAAACAGCCGGACATCAGGTAACAATCATTACTGAAAACGATACCTTACCCGTAGGAGAAAAATACATCCGTTTGGTACAAGCCAATGACAGTACTCTTAAGAAAGAGGGATTTACCATTATCAGCCGTGGCGACACAACCTTCGTAACCGGGAATGACGGAAACGGAGTTATTTATGGATGCCGTGAACTGATAGACCATGTTAGGGACTATGACAATCTTGACTTCCCAAAAGAAATGACAGATGCTCCCGAAATGGTTCTTCGCGGAGCATGTGTCGGCTTGCAAAAGTCAACTTATTTACCGGGACGCACCGTATACGAGTATCCTTATACTCCCGAAACATTCCCTTGGTTTTATGATAAAGAACAATGGATTAAGTATCTCGACATGCTTGTGGAAAACCGTATGAACTCACTTTATTTATGGAATGGTCATCCTTTTGCCTCTTTGGTTAAATTAAAAGATTATCCTTTTGCCGTTGAAGTAGATGATGAGACATTTAAAAAGAATGAAGAGATGTTTGCTTTCCTCACAGAAGAAGCGGACAAAAGAGGAATCTTTGTTATTCAGATGTTCTATAATATTCTCTTATCAAAGCCTTTTGCAGAACATTACGGATTGAAAACACAAGACCGCAACCGTCCTATTACGCCCCTTATATCTGATTATACCCGTAAAAGCGTGGCAGCCTTCATTGAAAAGTATCCTAACGTAGGGCTGCTTGTTTGTTTAGGTGAAGCAATGGATACCCACGAAGATGATGTAAAATGGTTTACCGAAACTATTATTCCGGGAGTAAAGGATGGCTTGAAAGCTTTAGGACGCACAGATGAGCCACCGGTATTAGTCCGTGCACACGATACAAATTGTAAAATGGTAATGGACGCAGCATTGCCACTATACAAGAACCTATATACCATGCACAAATATAATGGAGAATCTCTGACCACTTATGAGCCACGTGGTCCGTGGGCAAAGATCCATACCGACTTAAGCTCTTTAGGCAGCATACATATCAGTAACGTACATATCCTTGCCAATCTTGAACCATTCCGTTGGGGCTCTCCCGACTTTGTGCAGAAGACTGTGAATGCCATGCACAATGTACATGGAGCCAATGCACTTCATTTATACCCGCAAGCATCTTACTGGGACTGGCCTTACACCGCAGACAAGCTTCCGAACGGCGAACGCGAATACCAACTTGACCGTGATTGGATTTGGTATCAAACTTGGGGACGCTATGCATGGAATTGTCACCGGGACAGAGCAGACGAAATAACTTACTGGTCCGGTCAGTTAGGTAAATTCTACGGAATGCAACAAGATAAGGCAGCCAATGTACTCGAAGCCTACGAGCAGAGCGGTGAAATCGCTCCAAAGTTGTTACGCCGTTTCGGTATAACAGAAGGCAATCGGCAAACACTGCTTTTGGGTATGTTCATGAGCCAACTTGTAAATCCATATAAATATACTATTTATCCGGGATTCTATGAGAGTTGCGGACCTGAGGGTGAAAAGCTCATCGAATATGTAGAGCGCGAGTGGAAAAAAGAGCCGCATACAGGTACGGAAATGCCTCTTGATATTATCCGGCAGGTGATTGAGCATGGTGATAAAGCAGTTGCCGCCATTGATGCTGTGGAGGGTAGTGCCACTAAAAACAAAGATGAGTTCGAACGTTTACGTAATGACATGCATTGTTACCGTGAATTTGCATACTTCTTTAACTTGAAAGTAAAAGCGGCCAAATTAGTGCTTGACTATCAATGGGGTAAAGACATCAAGAATCTCGATGATGCCATTCCTTTGATGGAACAAAGCCTTGAGCACTATCGCAAATTAGTAGATCTGACCAAAGAGCACTATTACTATGCAAACAGCATGCAAACAGCCCAACGCCGTATCCCGATAGGTGGTGACGACGGACATAACAAGACATGGGAAGAAATGCTTCCACATTATGAGAAGGAGTTGGCAAACTTCAAGACCAATCTTGCCATGCTGAAAGACAAACTAAGCGGAAAGCAAGTAGACAAAGCAGAAAACATAGCCGCACTTCCTGATGCAACAGTCACCTTGTTTAGTAAACTTCCGCAAGTGAAGCTGACAAAGGGAGCAACATTGTTCAGTAATCTGCCTGCTGCCAAGATAGAAGCAATAGCTCCCGAGCTCGAAGGACTTACAGCTTTCCGTCTCAATGGAGATGCACAGCGCAAGGAAGGAACGGCTATCGAGTTTGAGACGGCAACTCCGGTGGAACTCTTAGTCGGTTACTTCCGTGACGACCAAAAGAAGTTCGCCAAAGCTCCAAAGTTGGAAACAGACGCTTCTGCCAACGAATACGGACAGGCTGAACCCAAATTTACCAATGCCATATGCATGGAAGGTCTGCCGATAGCTAATGTACACGCCTATCACTTCGAAGCGGGAAAGCATAAATTGCTTCTGCCGAAAGGCTATGCTATTGTCCTCGGGCTGACCGACGGAAAGATAACTCCGCGTAATGCCGCACTTGCAGGTGACAGTGAAACGATGGACTGGATGTTCTATTAACAAACTAAAGACATTAATTATGAACCGAATATCAATTACACTGGTATCTCTGTTTATCTCGGGAATTTCCTTCGCACAGAAGGAAGTTCCCGACTTGCGTATGCAGGAGATATATGAAGAAGCAAAGACACCTTTTAAGTACGGGCTCGCTGTAGCGCCGACCGACAACCGTCACAAAATAGATTGCCCTACCGTATTCCGGGAAGGAGACAAATGGTACATGACCTACGTAGTCTACAACGGTAAAACCGGAACCGACGGACGAGGATATGAAACATGGATAGCCGAGAGTAACAATTTATTGGAATGGAATACCCTCGGACGGGTTCTCTCCTACCGTGACGGTGCATGGGACTGTAACCAACGCGGCGGATTCCCTGCACTGCCCGACATGGAATGGGGAGGCACCTACCGTCTTCAACAGTACAAGGAAAAGCACTGGATGACATACATCGGCGGAGAAGGAACGGGATATGAAGCTGTTCGCGCTCCCCTGTATGTGGGACTTGCATGGACAGATAAAAACATCACCACGGCTCACGAATGGGAAGCCGCCGACAAGCCCGTTCTCAGCATCCGGGACAAAGACGTGCAGTGGTGGGAGAGCATGACACAATACAAAAGCACCGTATATTGGGATAAAGACAAGACTCTGGGCTCACCTTTTGTCATGTTCTACAATGCCGGAGGCCGTCACCCCGAAACGGGACTGAAGGGTGAGCGTGTAGGCATCGCCCTCTCCAAAGACATGAAGAAATGGAAACGCTATCCCGGAAACCCGGTCTTTGCGCACGAAGCAGACGGAACAATAACGGGAGACGCGCACATACAGAAGATGGGAGATGTATATGTCATGTTCTATTTCTCGGCATTCGAACCTTCGCGCCGCTACAAAGCATTCAATACATTTGCCGCAAGTTATGACCTTGTGCATTGGACGGATTGGAAAGGCGCCGACCTCATCATCCCGTCCAAAGACTATGACAACCTGTTTGCCCACAAAAGCTATGTCATTAAACACGACGGAGTGGTCTATCACTTCTATTGTGCAGTGAACCAATATGAACAGAGAGGAATAGCCGTAGCCACATCAAAGCCAATGGGGCGTTCAAAAGTCCGCTTCCCCAAGCCCGAAACAAAGAACCGCAGAGAGCTAACAAGCCTAAATGAGAACTGGACAACCTACATACTCCCCAATGACACCCTCCACTCTCAACTCTCAACTCTTAACTCTCAACTGATTAATCTTCCCCATAACTGGGACGATTATGCAGGCTATCGCCAACTTACCCACGGCAACCTCCACGGAACCGCCATGTATGTGAAAGACTTCCAGACAGAAACGAAGCCCGGCAAACGATACTTCCTGAAGTTTGAAGGAGTGGGGACATATGCTACTATTAAACTGAACGGCAAAGATTACGGACGTCACCCGGTAGGACGCACCACACTCACGCTGGATGTGACCGATGCCATAGCTACCCGCAACCACCTCGAAGTAAAGGCCGAACATCCCGAAATGATTGCAGACATGCCTTGGGTATGTGGCGGATGTTCCTCGGAGTGGGGATTCAGCGAAGGTTCCCAACCGTTCGGAATCTTCCGTCCCGTTACTCTGGAGGTGACAGACGAAGTGCGCATCGAACCCTTTGGCATTCATATCTGGAATGACAACAAGGCACAAACCGTATACATAGAAACAGAACTTCGTAATTACAGTAACTCACCTCAAACTATCGAGGTAGTGAACAAACTCAGCAACGCCGATGGTAAACAAACGTTCCGTCTGACAGAGAATCTGACACTGCAAGCCGGAGAAACAAAACTGCTCCGCCAGCAAGCCAAAGTAGAGAATCCCATTCTGTGGAGTGTGGAGAATCCCTATCTGTATTCTCTTGCCTCTATGATTAAACGTAATGGAAAGACTACGGATGAGATAAGTACTCCGTTTGGTATCCGCACAATCAGTTGGCCGATGAAACGTGCCGACGGTGACGGGCGGTTCTACCTCAACGGCAAGCCTGTCTTTATTAACGGAGTTTGTGAATACGAGCATCAGTTCGGGCAAAGCCATGCATTCAGCCGGGAGCAGGTGCTGTCACGCGTGAAGCAGATAAAAGCTGCGGGATTCAATGCTTTCCGCGACGCCCACCAACCGCATAACTTGCTTTATCAGGAGCAATGGGATAAAGAGGGAATACTGTTCTGGACTCAGTTCTCGGCACATGTGTGGTATGACACGCCCGAGTTCCGTAACAACTTCAAGCAACTGCTGCGCCGGTGGGTGAAGGAACGCCGAAACTCCCCGTCCGTCGTGATGTGGGGACTGCAAAACGAAAGTACCCTTCCCCGTGAGTTTGCCGAAGAATGTTCCGCCATCATCCGTGAAATGGACCCGACAGCCAAAGACATGCGTGTAATCACTACCTGCAACGGAGGCGAGGGAACGGATTGGAACGTGGTTCAAAACTGGAGCGGCACGTACGGAGGAAAGCTGGAAAACTATGCCGGAGAACTCAGCCGCCCCGACCAACTGCTTAACGGAGAATACGGGGCATGGCGCAGCATCGGTCTGCATACCGAGAATGCCACCGCTGCCGACACCGTGTGGAGCGAAGACCGCATGTGTCGCATCATGGAAACAAAAATACGTCTTGCCGAGCAAGCACGGGACAGTGTGTGCGGACAGTTCCAATGGATTTTCAGCAGCCATGATAACCCCGGGCGCCGACAACCGGATGAAGCTCTGCGCCGCGTAGACAAAGTTGGGCCATTCAACTACAAAGGATTGGTAACCCCGTGGGAAGAACCCTGTGACGTATATTATCTGTATAAAGCAGCCTACATGCCTGCCGCCAAAGAGCCGGTAGTTTACCTCGTATCCCATACTTGGGCAGACCGCTTTGCCACAGGTCGCCGCCGTGCAAACATCGAAGCATATAGTAACTGCGATTCCGTGCTGCTCTACAACGATGCCACCGGGAATGCTTTCCTCGGACGTAAAAAGAATAATGGAGTAGGAACTCACTTCGTATGGGAGAACCGCGACATTCGCTACAACGTGCTCCGTGCCGTGGGCTATTATGGAGGAAAGCCTGTTTGTGAGGACATACTTGTGCTCCATGGATTGGAGCAGTCGCCCGCATTCGAGACGCTGTATGCCGATGCCCGCCCGTTGCTGAAAGGCGAAGAAGGTTACACATACCTGTACCGCATCAATTGCGGAGGCGATGCTTACACCGACAGTTTCGGACAAACATGGACTCAGGACAATACCTCCGTTTCCCGTTCGTGGGCAGAAAGCTATGAAGGGCTGAATCCCTATCTCGCCTCACAACGCACAACGGCAGATCCCATACGGGGAACCCGCGACTGGACACTGTTCCAATCTTTCCGTTTCGGACGGCATAAACTGCAATACGAACTGCCTTTGCCCGACGGTGACTATCGTGTGGAACTGTATTTCACCGAGCCGTGGCACGGCACGGGAGGAAGCGCTTCAACCGATTGCGAAGGACTGCGCATCTTCGATGTGGCGGTGAACGACTCCACAGTAATTGATGATTTGGACATCTGGGCAGAGAGCGGACATGATGGAATCTGTAAGAAAGTAATCCATACAAACGTGAAAGATGGAAAGCTCACTATCCGATTCCCCGAAGTGAAAGCAGGGCAAGCAGTGATTTGCGGGGTAGCAGTTGCAGGAAAAGGAGATGTAAGCCCAATAAATAATACCACCGTAAACCCCGATATGTGGGCTACCTTTAATAGCGATGTACTTGCCAAGACACCGAAAGAGATGCTTCCTGAAGATAAGAATGCCCGTGCCAATGTCACCTATGAAGCAGAAGATGCAATACTGAAAGGAAACTACGCATGCAAAGAACATCGCAAACAGAAAGGCGTATTCTTTGGAAAAGGTACAAGAAACAGCATCGAATGGAAAGTCAGCACAGGACTTGCGCAAGTCTACGCCCTACGCTTCAAGTACATGAATGCAAGCGGCAAGCCAATTACGGTGAAGATGCAGTTCGTGGACAGCAAAGGCATCACACTGAAAGAAGATGAAATCACCTTTCCTGATACTCCGGAGAAATGGAAGATGCTCAGCACCACCACAGGAACATATGTTAATGCAGGACATTATCGTGTGATACTCTCAGCTCATGACATGAATGGGCTGGCACTGGATGCACTGGATGTGCAATAGTATTACTTTCCCCTATTGAGAGGGGCTTAAGGGGTATGTTATCTTGTTGATGATTAATGGCTCATAAGATAACATACCCCTACCCCTCTCAAGAGGGGAAATTAGTTACTTCCGACTTTTGCCTACAATATTTGTACTTTATCCGTTTTTACCTCCAAATGTTCATTTAACATAAACTTATGTTAAATGAACATTTGAAGGTAAAATGGAGATTCTCTCTTTTACATGTATGCAAATGTTTACCGTTACCGATAAACACATGTTATGCGGAAACTTGCCTTAAAAATACAATAATAAAAAAAGCAGAAGAGGAATAATATTACCACTCAAAGCTTACAAGAATATTATATTCAGTTGAACAAAACTCAAGATAGTTTTTTTCAGAATTAACGATGTAACCATTGCTCCATTCATTAGGTAACTGCTTTAAAACCCTCAATGCTTCCCGGTCTAATAAGGGATGTAAACTGTGGACAACTCGAAAATTGCGCAACGATCTATCAAAATCCACTATAAACGAACAAATAACACGACCTTGCTTCCCCGTTTTTTTCATTTGATCTGTAATAGTTAAATTGGATTTTATAAAATTCCGAATAGCTTGGAATCCTCCTTTATACATACTCCGGGATTCGGTTTCAACCATACATCCTTGCAGTTCTCTTTTCAAATTTGCTCTATAATTCCGGTAAAAACTGTAATCTTCTCTCCAAAAATGGATTGTCAACAAATAGTCGAATGAAACATGCTTCCCTTTGCGCAATGCCGGAATTATTCTTGGGAAACCATAGATAATATTTAATGCTGCATTATTATAAGTCGGATACAGACCGTTTACCACATGAGCATTCTCTATATATCCATCCCTGTTTACAGTAAATCGACATGTAACAGCAACAGTATCCGGCAAAAAACCATAAACCCAATGTCTGTTTCCCATCACAAGAGAACGAATATTATCGGGAAATTCAGGCTCTTTATCCACCTTCTGCCCTTTACAAGAAGTCAATACCGGAGTTTGATATTCTTTGCGTTTTCGATAAAACTCGGGATTAAAGGGAATAAAAAAGATAACATCGGATTTTACATTCTTTCTGTCTTTCACTGCCGGAATCCATTTTGTCATAGAATGTACAATGCGTTTAGCTTCTTTTTCAAATAGAGAATGGCTGGATAAATAGTTTTCTGCCGATACATGACCAAGACTATCTATAACAAGTTGACAAACAGCCCATCCCCATGTGTCGGTTTTCAATAAGGAATCAGGATATTGAATCTGCCATATGGCATAATGTGTCATTCCATCTGTGGTGGGATAATATGGTTTTTTATCTACTCTTCCTTTATAATATTTGTCCGTAAGATTGAACATTGCAAAACTCTTATATCTTGTAGATTTAAATTGGTGCCGAACATTGTACTCCTTAAGTTCCTTAGTTAAATCGTACAATTTTACCACTTTTGGCAAATCGGATATACTTGTTGCCATACTAATAGTATCACAAAGAGCAGTAAGCCGATACATCAACGTAGAATCTTTCGGCGACCATTTCCTTCCAACTTTTATATTTCCATTATGTCCGGGCTGTACAAAATAATAAGTTTCTCCATCCAAGCCATTACTGTCCTCCTTAGTAAAGTCAACTTGTGACAGAGCCTCACTAAATAAGCTTTTCAAAGCATCTTCGTATGATGAACTTATTTCGAAACGATAAAAGCCGGGAGAACGTTCATCTCTCCCGGCATAGCTAACCGTATTTATTTTCAGTATGATTTTCTTATTCTCTTTTTCCATTGAAAAAGATGCCAAATGTCCCCAAGAAGGAGCCGCAACAAAGCGTATTTCAAAATCTGTCCCAAACGGTTTACATACGATTGAGCTATAATGGTCATAGCCATATATACCACATTCCGGTTCCAGATGATCGTCTTGTGCATAGATTTGGATAACTCCATAAAGCAGAAGTATGAAAAATATTCCTATCTTTTTCATGTATCCTGATTTTAGCTATCACCAAATATATATAAAAACAGAATATAATAAAAGAAAAAGACATATAACAGCAATACTTTTTACATTATTTATCTTTGCGACAGCCTTACTACAATATCCTTCCCATCACCATTTATCAATAAGCGATATTTGCCATCGCCTATCTTCTCAATCTTCCCGATATTGGCTTTAGGCATGCGCTTACTTGTAAAAGTGAGATAACCTTTACCCTCCGTAGCCTTCACTTTTATGGTTTTCTTGTCCATATACACGTGAATATCGCCATTCGGAGTGGGAACGGTTCCTTCCATCCACTGCAATCCGCCAAGAACGGGTTGAATAGAGAACTCACGATAACCTGCCTCAGCAGGGCGCACACCGAGATAATATTTACCCAAGAGGTAAATGGGACTTGCTCCCCATGCATGGCAAAGGCTCTTGCCATAAGGACGGCCATACATAGCCAAATGCTGCGTTCCCGTCTCCTGCGGATTATACTTTTCCCAAAATGTGGTAGCACCTTCACTAAGCATGCCGCCCCAATAATCTTTCATTTCGCGCATCACTTGTTCCTGTTCGCCAAGTGCGCAGAGGGCTTCGAGCTCGTAAAAGCGCATGTAAGGAGTCGTTATCTTCAAGATACTGTCGTTCAGTAACACAGAGTTCTTGATAGTCTGTTGCTTCTCCGGGCTCAGGTAGTTAAAGAACGTTGCAAACATATTGGAATAGCGAGTCACATTATCACTTTGTCTGCCATTGATACGGTTATGCACCAAGGCTTGCTTTTCATCATTCCAAAAAGCAGGCTCCAATTTGGCACGAAGCGTGGAAGCCAGATGTGTGTAATGCTGTTCATCATTCTTATTATCGGCCAATGCGGCACAAAGAGCCATTGTTTCAAGGCTCTTGCAGAACAATACCTGTTCAAAAGAAAGCTCGCCATGCTTATCGAGATAACCGTCCGCCCAGTCCACAAATACCCAGTCGCCTGTCATGCCCTCCACCATACCGTTCGGATTAGTGCGACCAAGCACGTATTCCATCATTGTCTGCATGCGGGGATATATCTGGTTCACAAAGTGACGGTCGCCCGTGTACATGTAGTAATCGTAAATGCTTTGAAACCAGTAGAACGTGTAATCCATAATGGTATTGGAATGACTTGTCACCGGATCTTTGCCACGGAGCAGCCATATGGTGCGTTTCACCGATTCCTTATCGAAGAAGAGATAATAGTTCATAAGATAGCTTTGGATGGCATCGCCACTCCACACCCAACGGTCGCGCTTGATGCCGTCAATGAAGAACTCACGTGTGGTGAGATGCATAGTGTAGGCACCGATGTCCCAGATACGGTTCAATTCTTCATCGTTGCAGCGGAAAGAAGCACGATATTCTTCGGGCATGTATTCGTAGAGCATATTCACACGATTGAAATGTGCTGTCCCGTTTTTGGTGATATAGATATACCGGAATGCTTTGGAACTACCCATTATGTAGGTTTCGCCTATCAGTTCGGAACGGTTGAGCGCAAGGTCGGTCACGGTTTCACCGTCCAAAGAAAGCTTGTCAAGTGTTTCGCAATAGGCTTTGTCCAGTGCTTCTTCACGGCTTTCACCGTAATAAATGTTCACTTCTCCCGTGCCCTCCAATCCGTTCAATACAAGGTAGCCGAATGTTTCACGACCAAAGTCCAGCAATACTCCTCCGTCTTCAAGAGTTTCGGCAGTGGCAGCATTCAGTGGTTTGGTAGAGAGTCGGAAGCGGGAAGGAAGTTCATCTGCCGTGTCGAAGTTCCAGCAACCTGCATCCATGTAAGTGGTAGCGGAAGTGTCGCTCGCTTTACCGCTTTCGTCAATCCATTCCTTATCTTCAAAAGTTACTTTCCATGAAGCATCGGTATTCACAGTGATGCCCTTGACAAATAATGCCGGAGGAGTGGCCTGATTGTGTATCTTAATATTCAGACTGTGTTTACCCGCAGGAAGGGTGAAGCGGCGGGGCATGCCGAATTGCAGTTTACCGTCGAGCTTCACGTTATATCTCCCTTCGGCTGCAATCTCTATCTCTTCGGGCTGTGCGAGATCGAGCTTCTTACTGAACTCCACCGTTACGTAGTGCGAATCCATTTTCCAGAACGGCGGAAAGAAAGCTCCCCTCTCCGTGCGGCGGTTATTCATCTCATTGCCGAGCCATATCTCATAATCTCCCGGATACCATATCCATGTCTGTGCGTAAGTCATCACTGTAAAAAGAGTAATGAATGATAATAGTGCTATACGTTTCATTTATAGTTGTTTTTATTAAGTTCGATACCTGCTTTCACTTTAATGCTGTCGCCTACCATTGGTCCGTTGTTCTCCCACACATTGCCCGGTCCGTTGGCATTCTTCAGGAATTTCTCTCCTTCCGTCCAATTGTCCTTAACGGTGATGAACGACGAGCCCTCATCGGTATAGAGATAAAACCAATGGTTGGGATCATGGGCATATCCGGGCTGATAGATGCTGTGCACGCAGTTCTCCGTCACATAGCTCTTAGGCTGTGAACCAAGGGTATAAATGCCCGCCACGTCATACATGTGCTTGGCGTAGTGATGAATCAGATTCGCATGCACGCGGTTGTTCCGCATGCAGTTCACCGTCTGCGTCCATCCCCACCCGAGACTGATACCTGTGTAAGACACCTCACTGATTTCATTGTGCTCGATGTTTATATCGCTGACATATCCTGCGCAGACAGCTACGCATCCCCAATCCTCGTTGGTAACATCGGTAAAGAGATTGTTCTTTACGGTAAGATGCGTACACAGTTCGCGACGGTCGGCAGGATCATAGGGCAAATGCGTTTCGTGGGCAGCCGGGCTGAAGCTTCCTGCCACCAGTCCGTTGCCCGCTATGTCACGGAAAAGGCAGCCTTGCACTGTTCCGCCCCGTGTTCCTTGCACATAATCCAAACCGTTGTAACCGATATGCTCGAAGCGGCAACCGTCAAAATCTATATTATTTGCCGATTCTACCTGCACCGCAGCAGCGGGGCGCCCCAGCCATGCCTGATTATCCAGTTTATGATTATTGTAGTTACGAATCATTTTAGGCTTCAGGGAATAGCCGTCGGTGAGATACATGCCTGCCTGCAAAGGTACATGACCATGAGTAGACGGGCGCATCCACGTAGTATGGCTGAAAGCTATGTTGCGGAAAATGATGTTCCCGACAGGGCGATCGAGCGTTCCCTCTACCCGAATCAATGTTTCCACGGCAGGTACTATTACTTCCGCCTTCCGCATATCCTCTCCTTCGCGAGGCATATAATACAGCTTTCGGCTGCGCAGGTCATGATACCACTCACCCGGTTCATCTAACAGTTCTATTGCGTTAGTGAGATAAAAGGCAGAGTTATGTCCGTCTGTCGTTACCATCGGGCGAGGCCAAGGATGTTCAAATTGAATCCTGCTTTCCGGATTATGGAAACGCACCGCAGCCGAATCGCCTTGCACTTCTATTGATTTTATACGGAGGTTTGCCACACACCACATTTCATGGAGTACCATTTCGGCATAGGGTGCATGGAGTATCTTCTTCACAGCCTTTGCAGGCACCCAAAGTATTTCATGTTCGGAATCATTGTTCACAATACGGGACATTGTTTCAAAATCAGCTATGTCACGTGCACGGACAGCTTTCCGACCGTTTATCCACATCTGGCGGAAATCAAGAGGACGACCGTTGAAATCGGGTACATCTGCTACCCAAAGTTTTCCCTTTCCTTTACGCCATCCCGTTATAGCAGTTCCTCCACTTAATACGGCTTCCCCGCCTTCGGAAACTATAACGGTTGGTGAAGCAGCCGTGCCACTGTCCTCGGGACGCACAAAGACTGGCTCGTAAAGAGAATATGTACCGGCTTGCAAATGAATGTAAAGGGTGTCCGTAACGGTTTCTTCATAAATACGTCTCAACTCCCTTGCCTGCCGCAAAGCCGCAGTAAGAGTAGCTTTCGGAGCTTCCTTTGTTCCGGCGGCAATGTCATTGCCTTGTGGTGATACCCAAATATCGGCGGCAGAAAGAGTAAAAGTGCTTGCCAATAATAAAAATACAGCATAGATATATTTTCTCATCATCATAGTATAAGTATGTTAATCCTTATAAAAGACGGATAAGAAGGCTGCTTGTACTAATTGCCGTTTATGGTTTCTTCAACCTTTGAGGAAATCTTTAAGATAGATTTGCTCAACTCTTCCTCCGGTGGAATGATGTTAAAGCCTTTCCAGAAATCTGCATCATACCTGAAATGTGTGTCAGAGAAGATAGTATGGGTAGATAACTTCTCATTACGGGTGAAACGGCTGACCTGTTTCGTATCAATCTTACAAGTAACCATTTCAAACCAAGTGTGCAGGACAGAAGCATTAAATGATAACTTTCTCCGCTTTACCTTAAAATAAAGATCACCCCGTACATGATTTATGTAATAGACTCCGTTCCAAGGTTTATAAGAGATAGTATAGGCCACCTTTTGGGGAGTAATTTTAAGGCGCCGACTTTTTCGTTCAACAAAAGTATTGGTCGCTTTACTTATATATTTGGGATTAAGTTCCAATCGTGCTTGCAACAAAGCATTATTCTCTGAATCAACATACAGCTCTCCCCTGAAAAGAGGATCTTTAACGGTCTTACGCTGTTCGAAATAAATTACATTAGCTAACCGTCCATCTATTGCTATTATGTCACTGGAGACATATACATACACATCTTCTTTGGATTCAAGAGACAAGAACTCCGGTAGATCCTTAATAATATCCAATGAAAGACTCGCCCTGATACCCGATTTCATTTTAGCCATCAAAGTATCTTTAACAGATTGGTTACTGATGTGACGCATCTTGAGTAATTTCACCTGATCATTAATATCGTAATTCGCAAAGGAGGTTTTATATATTTTAAATACAGCTTCCGTCATACTCATAAATTTGTTCTTGTGCTCTACTCCCTCCCTGTAAAAGGAGGTAAGGTAAACCGGCCTCCGTGCATAGTTATTCTCACGGGAATTCACCATTTCATCAAGCAAGCGAATAGGGTTCACAATACGGATAATTACTTCCTGCAAAGGAATTATCTTAGGAGATAACAGCAAAGTTGTATCACTCTTAATGAGTTGAAGTATATCTATTGCTTTTGATTCATAGCCCAAATGGGAAAAGTTTATAAGTGACAAACGTAAAGAATCGGACAGGTGAAGTCTGAACTCTCCACTCTTATTTGTTATGCTACCAATAGAAGTGGCATCAACACTGACAGTAGCATATCGAATCGGTTCTTTTGTATTTTCATCCAATAAAACACCTTTCACAGTGAGATAAGAGGGCTCTTCTTTATTTGTTTCATGCCTTACAACAGCAGGTTTCTTACTATTTGGAAGATAGATGAGGATGTGGTTATCTATAACCTTTAGCCTCAATAATTCATTATCAATAATTTCATAAATAGCTTGTTTCACAGTGCGGGAACCTTTCTTTAACTTAACTACTTTTTCATTATTCACCAATTCACTGTCATAGATAAAAAGATAGCCCGTTAATTCTGATACCTGTCCTAACAACCGATAAACAGTAGCCTCACTCTTAGGTAGTTGAATTGTACGGTTTAAGATACTATCGTCGGCAGCCTTTGCCGGATATACAACAAAGAACAACAAACAAATAAGAAATAAACTATATGAAGTTATCTTTTTCATTCACCTATAATGATCGTATTCTTTTCACAGGTATATTTCAAATTCAGAGCCATGCATATCAATTCAGTCATTGCTTCGGGAGTATTATCAGAAAACGAAACAGTCAGTTTTCTTTTCCCCAACTCGGGCGACGTTTGTATTTGTATCGTTTGTCCGCGCAAGTTTATAGCACGGAGAATGTCTGACAAACGCTCATCTTTAAATCGCATATTCTTTGTATATCGATTAAACTGGCCATGATCTCTTATATCAGTTAAATGTAAGCCCTGTGAGAAAAGAGTGACTGTTTCTCCTGCTTTTACATAAACATCCTGTCCGCTTTCCTTTACAGTAACTTTTACTTTTCCACGTTGCACTGATAATTCAAAAGGAACACTATTGTTACTTTTTACATTGAAAGCTGTACCCAATACCTCTATTTTTACTTCGCGCGTTTCGATAATAAACGGACGTGCCCGGTTACCGGTTACATCAAAAAGTGCATTCCCTTGTAAACTAACCTCCCTTATATCTGAAGAAAAATGCTTTGGATACTGTAGAGATGTTTTTCCATCCAAATATACAATGGAACCATCTTCAAGAGCAGTAACAAGAGTACCAGTCTCGTTATTCTGTTGCGTGAGCAAGTCCCGTTCCACTACATTATCTTTGGCAAAATAAGAAAAAGAAAAGTAAATGCAAACAACAATAGCCGCTGCTGCCCCCCATTTCAGCACTAAAGGATATAAAGGGTAACGGTGATTTGCATCCGGTAGCAAACCATCCTTATCCAAGCGATTATATAACTTGTTCCATGCTTGGTCTGTCTTTTTGTTTCTTTCTATCTGATTCATTCTATTTGAGTAAAATTTTCTATTTCTTCCCTTAATACTTTAAGTGCTTTCGTCATTTCTGCTTCCACTGTCTTAATGGAAAGAGAAAGAGCGGAAGCTATCTCTGCATATTTTTTTCCTTCCATACGGTGCATATAAAATATATGATAACGCCGATCAGGCAATTTATGAAGTGTCTTATCTATCAATGTCTGTAATTCTTTATATTCAATCTGTTCTTGTGGATTGGGAGATGAATCATATTCAAGTTCATCCTGCACAGCTTCCTGATGTCGCCTTCTCACTTCAAGGTGTTCGCAATATTGAAGGGATTGATTACGTACCGCTCCATACAAATAGCTTTTAATAGAATGGAATAACTGTATTTTTGCCCTCTCCCGCCAAAAAACATAGAATAACTCCTCTACAATCTCTTCTGCCACTTCCATCTCTCCGGTTATACTCGCTGCATACAGGCAAAGAGGAGAATAATACATACGAAATATTTTTTCGAATGTCTTCACATCCCCCTCTTTTATCCTATTTAATACAAACAGATCGTTTAACATTCTACCGAGCTTACTGATTAGGAAAATTCAAATATACCAAAAGTATTATCGAAACACTACTTTTGCTGTTTCTTTAACTTGGAAACTGCATGCTCCAACGATTCAGTAGGTTCTATGATGTTATAATTCTCCCAAAAGTTCTCATTATTAAAATCAGCTACTTTATCAGAGAATATCTGATTCCGTTTAAAAGAATTCTTATACGGGATAACTGCAACATCCTCACCTTTACTATCTGTTACCACCATCTCTGTGAGAACTGTATAATTAGTAGAAAACAGTTTGCGTTTCCAGTCACATTTAAAACGTATGTTACTATTGATATAATTCAGATAAGTAACATCTCCACGATTCTTATAAGTGATGACACATGATAATTCAATTGGTTTGAAACGTAAGCCCAAAGGTTTTTTATGTAGAATAGCCCGGGTAGCCTTCAGCTTATCATTCATACTGAGATTAATTTCAGCACGAGTGAAAGATAATTTCCCTTTGTCAATATATAATTTACCGTAATAAAGAGCATACGGTAGAATAACTTTCGGCTCAAAGCTAATCACATATTGTTCACAATTACCGATATTGACAGATTCTTCCATACGAAAACTATAATCAGACAGATTATCCAAATTCATCAGAAAATCCGGATTCTTCACAATATCCATGTAGAGCGAAATTGTGGGACCTCCTTCCAATTTCACGGCCAACGTATCTCCGCTTTTCTGACTCAAAAGTTTGCGTCCTTTAGATATCTGTACCCGATCTTTATCAACCGATTCATCATAACGGGTTTTATAAATATCGAGAATAGCTTCGGAGATATTAATATAACGCCGACCTTTTTGTATAATCTCTCTATAGAATCCGGTGAGCATAGTTGGTTGCGAAGAATAATTTGCAGGAATCTTTTTAATAGCTTCCATTACGATAGAAACGGGATTATTCGGATGTATGATCACTTCATCCAATAGGTTGGTATAAGGAGTCATCCAAATGACCTGATCAATTAACCTTTGCCGACCTAAGGAATAAGAATTGTCAGCATATCCTACATGGGAAATTTCTAACTTTTTAGGCAAGTCTGTCTCTTTAAGTTTAAGAGAGAAACGCCCGTCCGCATTTGTCACAGTACCGATATTAGTACCCGGAACAGAGATACTTACGCAATCCATTTTTTTCTTGCTCTGCTTATCTTTGATAATACCGCTAATCACGATATAATCGTTAGAATCCGCTTGTACCCACTGAGGATTTACCCCTGATAAGAGTAACAGTATAAACGTAAATCCAAGAAATTGTTTACATTGTGGTTTCATCTTACTATATTGTTTAAAGGTGAATAATCTTAGGCTTATATACCTAAGATCGTTCACCTTAACAATACCCTATCAAATATGATAAGAAAATGAATTTTATCAGAAAAATTATAGTTTTACCTCCTGATACTTGATTCTCTGGCGACGCCAAGTATAAATGCAATGTATGTGTCCGTCCTTCCCTTGAATAATAGCCGGATAAGAATACTGGCTCACCGGACTATCTTCCAATACCAATTTCATATCCCAATGAATGCCGTCACGCGACACTGCAATGTTCAACGGAGTACGGTTGCCCTTCTTCGCTCCTTTCGGAGTACGATAATTATTATAAATAATCACATGGCGACCATCTTGCAATGTCACAGCATCCGTTCCCGAATTATTATTCGGCAATTCCGTTAACTCTAACGGAGTCCATGTGTTACCGCGATCACTGCTCCATGCCGTGCCAACTGCTCCGTTACGAGTACGGCAAAGAATTTGCAAGCGCCCGTCTTTATGTTTCAAAATACTTGGCTGAATAGCCTGTACCACGTACTTTTTCGTTTTAGTATTAGTTATGCCGCCACCTTCAGGATCATCATCCTTATCATTAGTTTTAGGCATGAACGTAGGAAGTGCCTCGCTTGCTGCAATCGGACCGACTTTATGCCATGTTTTACCAAGGTCATCGCTTATTTCAAAATGGACTTGCCACCCTCCCTTACCTTCAGTGCTCGACGGGCAAATGATTCTGCCGTCTATCATTTCCGGTTTGTTTTTAATCGGTCCCAAGAAACCATCGGGTAATTGTTCCGACTTGCTCCAAGTACGACCGCCATCTTTACTCCGAACCAAATGTCCGGTCCAATCTGCTACGCTTCTTCCTATTTTATAAAATAAAAGCAAATCGCCATTTGGTATTTGATATAGCACAGGATTCCAGCAAGCCATACGAACACCCGGATCTTTATCACGAAATCCTTCAGCTACTTTCACCGGAACTGTCCATCCTTTACTTCCTTTCGCTTTATGACATACCCAAACACAGCAATCGGGATTACGTTCTTTAGTCCCTCCAAAGAACGCTGCAATCAAATCACCTTTAGGCAACTCTGCAATAGTGGCTGCATGGCATTCGGGAAAAGAAGCTGTTTCATATAGGAACTCATCTGTTACAATTCCTTTCCTTAATGGGAGATTCACTTCATATGTATATGTGCCCGAACCTATATGTTCTACCTTTCCATTGGGAAGATACACTTCTGCAGTCGTGTTTGCAGGAATAGTAACCGTCCAGTCAAGATGCATCAGGTTTTTCTTCCATTTACTTACCACCTTTCCGTAAGGAGTCATATAGGAAGCATCTACATTACTTAAATCCTGAATACAGAAATCCGGTTTCAGGATAATATGCTTAAAGGCAATATCCTCACGACTACTGCGAATGCCTGCAAGATTTTCATAGCACCACACCAATAAGTCACCAAGTAACATCACATGGTTACCACTGTTCATTGCAGGGTTAGCCTTATCTCCATTCCACAATTCCCAAATAGTCGTCGCACCTTGTTTGACCATATATCCCCATGAAGGATACTTTATGCTTGTAGCCAAAGTATAAGCCACATCGGCACGTCCCATTTTGCTAAGTTCGCGCATAATCCACTGTGTGCCTATTACACCTGTTGTGATTTGCGTACTGCTATAAGTAACAATATCCGCTATGATATGCTTGCAAACTGTATCAACATATTGTTCCTGCACCAGTCCGAAAGCCAAAGGCAGCAAATTGGCAGTAGCCGTATTGTTCCCATAAAACAAACTGTCCTTACGGAAGAATTTATCATTAAACGATTTACTCATTTGCAGTTTCAATGCATGATACTCTTTTGCATCATTATCAAATCCTTGCAAAGTAGCAAAACGATTCATCACTTCAAGCATCTTGATATAATAGGCTGTGGAAAGTAATGCCCCGTCCGTTTTACGGCGAGGATCACGGCTATGTATCATATCAAGCTTTTCGGGAGGCACACACCAGTCGCCATATTTATTACGGGTAATGATACCTTCCTCATTCATATATTCCTTTTTGAGATGCTCCATCCACTTCTTCATAGAAGCATAGTTGCGAACGATAGGTTGAGTATTGCCAAAGTGTGTATAAAGCATATCACATGACATCGGCAAAGCAGCAGCCCAAGTCAAATCATCACTATAATAGTTCCAAAAAGCGGGAGCAACATCGGGAATGCATCCGTCTTCACGTTGCGCCTCACGTATATCATCCGCCCATTTGGCATACATGCTGTTATTATCAAACAAGAAGCTCTCACCCCAACATCCGGTAGTACGGTCGCCAAGCCATGGTTGACGTTCGTTGCGCTGAGGGCAGTCTACCGGCATCCCTTTATAATTGCTACGAATACCCCAGTATGCATTCTTCACTATTTGATTTAACACAGGAGACGAACAAGAGAATGTACCTGTCACATCCATCTCATCATTAACCACCTCTCCCACAAAATCGGAGATTGATGGAGCATACTTCAAACCACTGACTTCCACAAAACGGAAACCATGATAAACAAATCTTGGTGCCCATTCTTCCACACTTCCCGTACTTTTAAGAATATATGTATCCGTGGAACGGGCATCCCGAAGGTTACGTGTGAAAAGTTCTCCATTATCCTGCAAAGTCTCGGCAAAGCGTAAATGTATAGAGTCCCCTCTAGTTCCTTTCACTCTGATGCGAAGCCAACCTGCCATGTTCTGCCCCATATCGAGGATAAACTTATTCCCTAAAGGCTTTATACTGACAGGAGATATTTTTTCCACAACTTTCATACCCGGCATCATCTGTGCACGAAGTGTTCCCAACGGTATACTTGTACGTTCGGCCGGTTTCCAGTTGGAATCATCGTAACTTGCCGTTGCCCAGCCGGTCAGTTCCTTGCGAGCATCATACTCTTCGCCGTCATATTCGTTATTACTGCGGATAGGTCCGTCAGCGGTGAGTTTCCATGTATTATTTGTACCGACGGTTTCTTTTGTTCCGTCCGTATATTCAATGATGATATTCATCCGCACTTTGGGATAACCGAAAGTAGGAATCTTATAAGGTTTGTAATCTTGACGCATAGTGTAGAAACGTCCGTTTCCAAGAACTACTCCTACAGCATTATTCCCCTCTTTTACGAGCGAAGTCACATCATAACTATTATAAAGAACGGTACGGCGATAATCGGTTGGTGCAGGAGCCAATACCTGATCTCCTACTCTTTGTCCATTGATGTAAAGTTCATATAACCCCATACCCGATACATGGGCTGTTGCATGTTTAATCTGCTTCTTCGCAGGAAATTCTTTACGAAGATAACGTGAAGACAAACGGCTCCATTGAGTCTGACTATCCCACGGAGCAAGACGTTCCATCCCTATCCATTGAGCTTTCCAGTCGTTCTCATTGAGTAATCCCATGCTCCACCGGGCAGGAACACTCCAAGAAGTCTCCCCCTTATTCGTCCATACTTTTACTTTCCAGTAATAGCGGTCGTTAGTCTTCAGTTGTTTTCCTTTATATTGAATCCAAAGAGAAGCATCGGACGAAACTTTCCCCGAATCCCAAATATCACCTTGCCCCTTCTCCAGTTTGTCCAAAGAAGACGCCACAATGATCTGATATGCAGTCTGCATGACTTCCTTTTCCGTTGTAGCTTCGATACGCCAACTAAAACGAGGTTGTTCTGCATCTATCCCCACCGGATTAGTCAATCCCTCAATGCGGAGAGCCGTTGTGGTGATAGTTGCTTTTATTGTTAAAGCAAACAATAAGAGCATGAAAGACAGAGAAAGTTTCTTATGTTTCATAAACGATAATGATTATTTATTCCACTTTTGTTGAGCATCGGGAAGTTCTTTCCAATCCTTACCAACATAGTTCTTTGCAGCATCAACAACGATAAGTACCTGATCGTTACCGCTCATATAACCGCTATCGTGTTGGAAAGCCTGTGTTCCATTACCAAACTCACCGATATATTCCAGTTTACCGTCTTTAGCACTATACCACCAAGCATTCTTTTTAGCTCCGCTGATTTTACCCAAATCAATCTGCATGGGGCGACCGGAATAGTTATATACCAGCATATAGTCATTTCCACGGGTAGCTATGGCACGGTCGTAACGCTCTCCATTCTGTCCGACAATGATACTTTGATCGGGGATACGTTCAAAATACGGAAAAGTAAGCATCAGGTTCTTTACATATTTCATTTGATTGAAACCCGGATCTTCAAGAGCATCCCACCAAGGTTTCTTGGCTCCATAAGCAGAACCTACACCCGGATGAGTGAACTGCATAATAGAATTATGTCCGTAAGTATGCCCGAAAGAGCCTGCAAATACAGACCAGTAAGCATAACGGCGCACATCATTTGCATTCCATCTTGTTTCATTAGGATCGTGTAGTCCTTGCGGAATATCTTCATAAATAGGCTCACCGTCGATAACAGGTTTTAGCGGAGTCTTCGACTGACTTGCTTCCACAAAACGCCAGTTGTCTTCTTCTGTATTTTCTTCGATAGGATAGTCACCGTCACCATTGCGCTGACCGTAACGGCGGTGTCCGCTTTGGAACATATTGAAGTCTAACCAATCTGCACCATTAAACCATGCAGCAGAAGTTGTTCTTCCCCTCGGATGAAAAGTCATGACATGATTCTTATCTATGGCTTTGATACTATGTGCCAACGCTTCCCAAACCTCAGTTTTCACATCACCACGAATATCTCCACCGATAAACCAGATAATGTTAGGACTGTCTTTGTAACGTTCAGCCAAGAATTTACCATAAGCCTTAGCCTGTTCCACGTTCATATCGCCACGTGCCACCGGACTTCCCCATATACATACCATACCGATGTAAATACCTTTACGTTCGGCTGTTTTGATAATGTTATCCATATTATCCCAATACCCATACACACCTTTCTTGTTGATGTCTTTAAAGTTAAACCCATCGGGCATTGAACTTTGTCCATAGAAATTCATATTGGGCACACCATTCACGGTTTGTATTTGCACCACGTTGTAACCACGTCTCTTGCATTGTTCAAGATAAAATTCGGCCTCATCACGATTCAGGCGTTGAGGCAACAACCAACCTGTATCCCCCAACCAAAAGAAAGGAGCGCCATTCTCATGTTTCAGGTAACGGCCTTCTTCCGATACAACCAACTTACCGTTACTCCAAGGCAGATAAGTTTTAGGGGCATCTGCATACGCTATCGAAACAGACATAAAAAGAGCAGCAAATAATGCCAACAGATTCTTCTTCATATTATATTCTTTGTTTATTTATTCTTCATTTTTTCCATTCAACATCTTCTCATACTCGATAGCCGCAAGGATAAAAGAGCCTACCGACTTCGGATCATTTTCAATGACAGGTTCGCCTATGTAATATTCATAACTTCCGTCACGATATACTTTCTGCCCTCCAAGCCCGGCAACTGCACAGCAGTTTGTCAGGGTGTATGTCCCGTCTGCTTCCTGTTTCACAAACTGTTTAATCATACCATCGAAAGCTTTTGTCGCAGCTTCTTTGTAATTTTCATTAATATATCCGTGATTTACAGCTTTGCAAAGGAAGTAAACAAACAATGCCGAAGCCGATGATTCAAGATAATTCCCTTCACGGTTACCCTGATCAGTCACCTGATACCACACCCCTTCCGGACTTTGATATTTTACAAGCGTACCAGCCAGATTGCTGATTATATTAAGAACGGAATCCCGTCCTGCAATATTCTGCGGTAAATAGTCGAGCACATCCACCATTGCAGCTGCATACCAACCTATGCTGCGGCTCCAGAAGTTTGGCGAACAGCCGGTTTCCTTATTGACCCATGCCTGCTCTCCGCTTTCATCCCAACCGTGATAAAATAAACCCGTATTACGGTCATAAGTCTTGCGTGCTATTAAAGTTATCTGGTTGATAACCTCCGCATAAGTTGCGGTATCACCAAAAACAACTCCATACTGAGCCAGATAAGGTGAAGCCATAAAGATACCATCCAACCACATTTGATGAGGATAAATTCTCTTGTGCCAAAATCCACCTTCACCGGTTCTGGGCTGTTCCGTCATTTGTTTGCGCAGAGTATCCATCGCCACTTTATAACGGTTATCCCCTGTTTGTTCATAAAAGTCAAACAATATCTTTCCTGCATTCACGTTATCTATATTGAATGAGAGATACTTCATGGTCTTTATCTTACCGCTATCGTCAATCAGGCTGTCGGCATATATCTTGGCATAGTTATAGTAGGCAGTGTCTCCCGTGTGTTTCCACTCTTCAAGCATGGACTTTACCACCAAGCCATGAGTATATCCCCAACGCGGCTTCTTAGCTTTCTCAATCATCCACGGTTCGGGGAAACGTGCCATTTCCGAACGTGCCATTTTCTCACTCCATCTTTCTTCTTTAGCTTGCTTCGTTGCGGTGCAAGACACAAATCCCGCAACCAATAGCATCAAAGCGATGAACTTCATACAGTGTTTCATATTGTTATTATCTGTTATTTTCCTATCAGAATATATTCTTTACCCGCTTCAGTGGGCAAATCATACAAGTAAGTGTTCCTCAGTTCTACTTTATTAAGTTTAGCTTGTTTATTAATTAAAGGAGCATCGACAGACGGTACATCATAAAGTGCATTGGGGTTATCTCCCTTAGCTTTCTTCAATCCCTTTCCGGCGAGCGGAGTAAGAGAACGCAGGCGGCAGTTACCCCCTATACGCGACTTCACAGCCAAACGGTTCACTTTGCCGTTCTTCCAACTTAAATCGAGTTCAAATCCTCCACGGGCAACGATACCTTTTATTTCTCCTTCTTTCCATAACGCAGGAAGTGCCGGAAGCAAATATATGAAACCGTCATAACTTTGCATCAACATTTCTACAATACCAGCAGCACAACCAAAGTTTCCGTCGATTTGGAAAGGCGGATGTGCATCGAAAAGATTGGGATACGTCCCGCCTTTCTTCTTTTCGTTCCGCACAAGGCTAAGCTGATCAGTTATGAGTTTATAGGCATGGTCGCCGTCAAGTAAACGCGCCCACAGGCACACTTTCCATCCCATACTCCAACCTGTTGACGGATCACCACGGGCTATCAATGAGGTACGGGCAGCATCAAACAACTCGGGAGTGCGGAAAGGAGAGATTTGACTGCTCGGAAACAATCCGTAAAGATGTGACACATGGCGATGCACATCTTTAGGATTATCCCAATCAAACATCCATTCTTGCAGTTGTCCCCAATGCCCGATCTGCATAGGAGCCATCTCTTTGAGACGGTTCTGCAAACGGGCGGAGAAATCCGCGTCGACACCAAGTATCTTCGAGGCAGCTATGATAGCTGTCCATAAATCGTGAATCAATTGATTATCCATCGTACAACCGGCAGCAGTGGTCGCTTTCCCGTCACTTCCCGCATGAGTATTTTCGGGCGAATTACTTGGACACACTACCAACCAACCGTGAACAGGCTCTTTTACCATTATTTCATCGAAGAAACGTCCTGCCTCTTTCATTATCGGATATGCCGAACGCAAGTATTCCACATCACCCGTATATAAATAGCGTTCCCATAAATGACGGCAAAGCCATGCCCCACCACCGGGCCACATGCCCGAAGGAGCTTTATCTATCGCACCTGTTACCCGCCAAATGTCCGTATTGTGATGCAATACCCATCCATCGGCACCATACATAATCTTAGCAGTTTCTTTTCCCGTTTCACTCACTTCTTTCGTCATACGGAGAAGCGGTTCGTGCAGTTCGCTGAGATTAGTAACTTCGGCAGGCCAATAATTCATTTCCACATTGATATTGCAAGTATACTTGCTATCCCATGAAGGGAAAAGTTTATCGTTCCATATACCTTGCAAGTTGGCAGGTTGCCCGCCGGGCTGAGAAGAACAAATAAGTAAATAACGTCCGAACTGGAAATAAGTGGCTACCAAATGGGCATCATTTGTCTCCTTGAAGTTCTGTACACGCATATCGGTAGTCATATCCTTATGTTGGTTCTCACCCAAATTCAAAGAAACGCGGTTCATATATTTCTTATAAAAGGCAACATGCGCATTCTTTGCCGACCAATAATCATTCTGCAATGCCTCTGCCAGATAAGACTTGGCACGCTCCACCTGATTACCGGTAATATCTTTGTAATTATTGAAATTAGTAGCAACAGATACATAAACCACTGCCTCATCGGCTCCCTCCACCGTGAGCACTCCGTCACGACAGGCAAACGTTCCTCCCTTTGCTTTAGCTGTGAGTCTTCCCTGAAATTCCACTTTCCCTTTCAGACCTTCATGCCAGGAAGATACTCCCGACAGGGTTACACAGTTATCTTCCGAATCAATCACCACATCCTGATGCGGGGAAGTAAGCAACGCATTGAAAGTAATCTTTCCCGGACGGTTGGCAGTGAGCCGAACCATTACTACCTGATCTGTAAAAGAGGTAATCATTTCACGCTGATAAGTCACCCCGTCTACATCATACCGCACCACCGCGCGTGCCGAATCAAGACTGAGTTCACGATAATAGTTGGTGTAACGTGTATGTCCCGGAAAAGCAATGCGCAAATCGCCGAAGCTCTGATAGGGCATTCCCGAATTGGTTTTAGCCATTACTTTCTCCGTTGCCAACGTCTGTGCTTCGAGATACTTACCGGCAAATACCAGTTCGCGAACTTTAGGTATATACTCCAAAGCATCGGGATTCGCATTATTATTAGGACGTCCTGCCCAAATCGTTTCTTCATTCAGTTGCAACTGCTCCATGGCAGGATTGCCAAAGACCATCGCCCCCAGCCGTCCGTTACCAAGCGGAAGAGCTTCCGTCCACACCTGTGCAGGGCGGTCATACCATAGTTTATAATCTTGTGCATGCAAGTAGTTACAACACATCACAACAGCCAACACAGTTATTATCTTAAATCTGAATATATTTGCCATAGAATCGTCTGTTATTTCGATATTATCATCAAAGTAAAGACGTTTGCTATCGGGCTTTGTACCCATATTCGGAAGAATAATTCGAAACACGCTTTCATTCCTTCCAGACTTTGCGGAAACTGTCTGTCATAAACAGTTACAGATGAAAGCAGACACCCTTTTTCTGCTTTCATCTGCTTTCAGTGCTTTCAGGATTTCAATTAGTATAAAATCTGCAAATACAATCACTTGTAAGTCATTACAAACTTCTCTAAAATATTATTATAGCTGTTATAAGCATAAAGAAGCGAATCGGACACACAAAAAGAAGAATAAATCTCTCCCGGCAGTTTTATGATTGATATCGGATTAATTTGTGGATTCAATTCAAACTCAATTATTTCATTAACATGATATGAACCAACGATATTTGCAAATAAAAGATAAAGATGCCCATTGGCAACATATATGTCATCACAAATAATCTGATAGGAATTACTGGCTTCGTTTTTCCTTTTTTCAATGGCTTTCAAAGATTTCTTTACATTATCTATCTGTGAATAGTCATACTTATTAATAAGCATATGACTGTTTGCATCATAAACTTCAATGTAAGGCATATTATCAGAAACGGAAATATAAGTATTCTCATACAGGCACGTATGCCGACCATTCCTCACAACCGACTGAACTGCCAAATGAAATTTATATCCTTCTCCCCAAAAGGTCTGTTCACCCGTGTCAAGATTATAAGTAGCCAATGGAGTTTCTGCCAAGGATGAACACCCGATAAGTTGCTTACCATCAAATCCAAACCGATATGCTGTATGAAATCGAATCACATTATTGCCCAACGAATATTCTTTCATCAACGCATTATCTGTATTATAGATATTGATTCTATTATTCCCCCCATTTAGAACAACCAATGAAGAATCTTTTATAGCATACTGACTTATTCCAAGTAGTTCACCGGGACCTTGCCCCTTTTTTCCCAATATAGTAACTAATGCCAAATCTCGATCTAAACAAATAATTTGATCATCAGATACATTAGAAATAAACAATTTACCATCTTGTAAAGTCAGACACCTCAAATCCGAGAAATAGATTGAGTCGGCCAACACATCAATTCCCTTTTCTCTTTTTACATTCACTTTCGGAAGTTTGTCAGCACAACTACTGAACAATAACAGTGCATATAGTAGAATTGAAATTTTACTCATAAATATCCATTTAAAATAATTAATATCATGGACACCATGTTACATGTCCATCGCATCTTACCCCCTTTCCGCTTAATAAACTTCCAAGAGCTCCTGTTACAAATTCACATTTTTTCTCTCCAGTACAGCTAACAGTATTCCCAGTTCCACAATCACGAGTAATAGTACATGAATATGCTTCTGCTTCATCATTTGCTAACGCTTCTATATTGTCTAATACTAAAATAGATAGATTTTTTCTACTATTTTGTGTATAAACATTATATCCTATTGCTACAACAGCAACTACAAAAATCATAAAAATCAACTTTGTTTTCATAATGGTAAATAGTTTTTTAATACTCAGTAATAGATTCAATTAAACTAATTTTCACCCATAGCCTCCTTTCTTTTTAAAGTTATTATCCAGAATATTTTTTATGTTATGGTACAAAAATAACTTAAAATACACTGATATTATAATTTATATTCTAAGAAAATTCTAAGATTTACATGCTTTTTATCAAAATTCCTACTCCGTATCAACCCATTTACACAGTATAAATAAGCCATTTTATGCTGTGAGTTAAAGTCGCCCATATCAACACTTTAGTAACTTGACAGCTGTCAAGTTATTAATTGACATCTGTCAAGTTATTAATTGACGGCTGTCAAGTATATAATTGACAATTGTCAAGTTACTTAGATGCAAGCATGGAGAGACTTACTCGTCCCAAAGAAACAAGTTAACGTTGAGCAAGAAAATGTTTAATGTTGAAGTAGTTAAAACCGGCTGAAAGCAATGAATGCAGATGAAAGCACTTTTTAGGGTGGTGCTTTCATCTGCATTCACTTGCTGTAAAGCGTTTCAGTTTCGGCTGAAACGACTGAAAGGGGAATATGTTATTTCTTGTTTGCTGCTGCTTTTTCAGCCTTACGCTTGTTCACATAGTCTTTGAACATCTGTCGCCAACTGCGTCCGTGCTCGTTGAAATACTGTTCGCACTTGGTTTTGTATATCTCAAATACAGCAGAAATTTGTTTCATGTTCTTGTAGTCCACAGCCTGTTCACGGGCAAGCTTCAACTGCTCCAATACAAAAGCCGTTTCCTCTTCCGTCATGTTAGGAACGATTGCCTGATAGCCTTTCAGGGTAAATGCCACTTTGCCTACGGTATATTTATCGAGAATGGCTTCCACTTGTTCTTCGGTCAGCACACGGCGTAATCCTTTCATCAATGTTTCGTGAACGGACTTCGGCATGGAAGAGTCGGCAATCATTTCACGGTCGAGTTTGCTCAAAGGTTTGCCTGTCAACGGATTTATACCTTCGGGAACGGTTGAGTAAGGATGTTCATTGTGCCAATCACGCACTTTGCGAAGATGATTGTAAATAACTGTGGTTGCAAAACCGGCTTTCTTATCATCATCCAAATTGAGGGATGCCACCCAGTCGGCAGCTTTCTTCTCTAACTGTGCATCCGATTTTATTTGCGAATAGAGCTTCTTATCAAAGTATTCCGCCAATTGGTTAAAAGAACGGATAGCGGTTTGTGGCATCAATTCACCTTTTTCACCAAAGCTGTACATGGCACTATGTGGTTCAATGGTGACTTTACTTTCGTCCCACATCTTTTTATTCAAGCCGAATACAGAAGCAAAGAACTCATACACGGCATTACGCTTATTGGGACCGAAATCGTGCTTTTCTTTCGGAAGGTGTACATTGCTCACCTTATCGGTTGCTCCATAGAAACCATAAACACGTTGAAGATAAGGATATTCCAAAGCGGGCACACTTGCAGTCCAGTCACCACCATCGGAAATAATTAATTGAGGGCGCGGAGCAAACATGGCAGCCAGTTCGGCATTGCAAGTTCCGCCGCAAGCCAACTGAACAGGCATTCCACTCTCACAAGGACAGCCCCCGTCGAAGTGGGATGCAAGGCTGACCGTTGGAGCAGCCGCAGTGAAACGGTCGTCGAGTGCAGTAAGCAACACGGTTTGTGTTCCTCCGCCCGAACCTCCGTTTACACCGATACGAGCAGTATCTATATCTTTACGGGTAAGCATATAATCAAGAATGGATAGGCCGTTCATAGCCTGAATAACATGAGCCGCACTGCTACGATGGGCAGCAGAGCCTACTTGCAGCTCGGATTCACCCCAACCGAAAAGGTCGTAATCCACACAAACGGCTCCCATACGGGCAAGTGTTCCCATACGCTGTTGCTGGTCGGTGCGGTAACGTCCGTCACCAAAGTGACCGTTGGGACAGATAATCAAAGCATGTTTTCCTTTGGAAGCGGGAGTATAGATAGAACCGCAGACATACAATCCCGGCAAGGTTTCGAGTGCGAAGTTCTGAACTGTGTAACCATCGAACTTCCTTATCTTGGAGAGGATAGGTTTTGCATCGGCAACTTTCTTGCTCCACAAAGCATCCAATCCGAGTTTTCCGCGTACTTCCTTGCGCAAACACTCCTTGCGTTGCTCCCAACTTGCTTTGTCGCTGTATTTACTGCTGAGATAAGTCAACAGTTTTTCCCCGTCGGCATCCGTGCGACGTGCATATTCATACGCTTTCAGTTTATACAGATTGCCTTTCTGCTTCACAAACTTATAATCAAACGGGGCGAGTACATTATTCAATGTTTCCTCAACGGAGTAAGGGCGAATGCGGAAATCGGCATAAGGCAAGACTTTACCCACTGTATCAATGTCGTACTTCAAGCGAATATCGAAACGGGCAGATATTTCTTTTAACACGTCACTCAATGGACGGGCAAACTGATTTTCGTAAGTAAGTTGCTGTGCATGTCCAACAGTGGTGCAGGCAAACAACAAAGGGAGCAATATCTTTTTCATAGTTTCACTTCTTTACCGTCTACATAGACGTTTTCTAATTTTATATTCTTGCAATCTTCAAAAACACATTTATCACTGGCATTTATCACGTCGATGTCACGCAATACGATACCTTCAATCGGAGCTTCTTCCAAGCCCACTATCTTAATGGGAGTCTTCACATCACGTACAGTCAGACCGGAAACGTAGATGTTACGGAATTCGGGAGTGCGTTCACTCTTTGCTTCCGCAGGCATCTTGCTATATTTAAGATTGAACACCACAGCTTCCTGTTTGATATTACTCATCACGATATTACTTACACGGATGTCTTCCACCACTCCACCGCGTCCGCGAGTCGACTTTAAACGGATGCCGCGGTCTGTACCGTCAAACACACAATTACTGATAGTCACCTTTTTCACTCCGCCACTCATTTCACTGCCTATAACCACACCACCGTGACCGCTGAGCATCGTGCAGTTTGTTATGGTAATATTTTCACAAGGCACACCCAACTTGCGTGCCTGCATGTCACGCCCCGACTTTATGGTGATGCAGTCATCGCCCACCGAAATGTGACAATCACTGATGTGTACATTCTTGCAAGATTCGGGATTGATACCGTCGGTATTGGGAGAGGGAACGTTATGGATAGTAATACCTTTCACCGTTACATTATCGCAGAACTCCGGATTCACAGTCCAGAACGGTGAATTAATTATTTTCACTCCTTCCACCCGGAAGTTCTTACAGCGAATAGGCTGAATGAACGGCGGACGGAAGAAACGGCGCTGCAATGTACTGTGCCAATCTTCATTGGTTTCGGCATAAAGAGACTTCACATCGTTTGCCTTTTCCCACATAGGTTGGTACTTATTCAGCTCGCGCATACCGTTGTCTTTCAAATCCACGAGAATGCGGAAGAACTCAGTCCACCACTTCTTGCCTTGCCCGTTCAAAGTACCTTCACCTTTAATGGTAATATTCTCGGCATCTACGGCATAGAGAAGCGGACAAAAGCTATTCATCATCACTCCTTCGTGACGTACTTCCACGAAAGGAAGATAATCCTCAAAATTATCGGAGAACAAGAGAGTAGCCCCGACTTCGAGTTCTATGGTAATATTACTCTTTAGCTTTACAGCCCCGGTGAGATATGTCCCGGCAGGGAAATAAAGGGTTCCTCCTCCCGCAGCGTTCAGACGGGTAATCGTATTATTAATCAAAACCGTGTTCAGTTTCTTGCCATCGGCTTTCGCTCCTGCTTTGAGCATATCCACACGCTCGGCACGAAGGGTAAACACCGATAACATACACACAACGAATAAGGTCAATCTCTGTAATTTCATATTGTTCATAGTTTAATGCTGAATGAATATTTTCCGCTTTTCACTTCCCTTGCCTTGTCCTCTCCCGGCAAAAGAATGTCGGCAGTGCAGTTAACGGGAACTTTCACAGTAAGGGCAAATATACCATTTTCATGCGTCCACTCCACAGAAACCGTTCCATAAAGTATTTCGTAAGATGCTTTTACATGTTTCAAATCGCCCGTTGCTTTAGGAGCAATCAACAAGTGTTGATAGCCGGGTTCGTTTGGAACATGTTTGATTCCTGCCAATGAAGCAAAGAACCATTCGTCTATCTGCCCCATCATAAAGTGATTCCATGAAGAACCTTGACGGGGGTCCCATTGTTCGGTCAGTGTGGTTGCTCCAAATTTTACTTGAAAACCGTAACCGGGAGCTTCTTCGTGATTGTGCATCAAGTACATCAAATCATCCAATCCGTTGCGTGCCAAAGTCTGAAACAGATAACGATTCCCCACATCGCCCGTTGTTAAACGGTTACCATGTGCTTTGATGTCCTTTACCAAATTATTTAATACTTCCGCACGATACTTTGCATCAACCATATCGAGGAATAACGGCAAAGCATTGGAACACTGGCTGCCTGTACCATATTGACGGGTTTCTGTATGGAAGAACTCTTTATTGAATGCCTCTTTCACATCTTCCGCCAAGCGGGTATAATATTGTTCGTCATACTTGTTATTTACCATGCGGGCAGCTTTTATCAAGTACTGAATATCCATATAGTAATGAGCAGTAGCTACCAAAGGCACAGGAGTATTGCGTGAGAAACCTGCACGATAGTCGCCATAATCATACCAATCTCCCAACCCGTGTGACACAATATGCTTATCGGCACGCGAAGAAAGATAATCCACATAAGCACGGATATTACGATAGTAGTTCACAATCAAGGAATTGTCTCCATAGTAGTCATAATACATGAATGGAAGGACAACTATCGAGCTTCCCCACTCCGGCGAATCGGCAAAAACGTCCATTCCCTTACCCTCGAATACTACATATTGAGGGGCGGTGGTAGGAACCATTCCATTACTGTATTGTGACTGTGCATCTGCCATATCACGCATAATCTTGGGAGCATAAGCTGTAAGGTCATAGTTATAAAACAAACCGGGACCATTCAAATGTACCTGTTCCAACCAACCGAGTTTTTCGCGGTGCGGACAGTCGGTAAACACAGATTGCATGTTGCTGCGGACAGCCTTACCAATCAATCGGTGAGCATTATTGAATATGGTATTCGAAGTCTCAAAAGTCGATACACCGGCAGCCGAATTATACACGAAACATGATTTAATGTCTTTCAATACCGGCAGCTTCTTCGGATTCTTCTGTCCTTTCAACACTGCACCTTCCACTTGAATGTAGCGGAAACCGTAATAAGAGAAACGGGGATGCCAAGTTTCATCGCCATCACCTTTCAATGTATATTCATAGTAATGCTGGCGACCTGTCTGACGTTGGTTCACAGCTCCTTCATCGGTCAAAGCCTCAGCAACTATCAACGTTACTTTCTGTCCCTTCTTTCCACGGACAGTTATTTCGGGAAAACCTGCCAGGTTCTGTCCCATATCCAAAACAAAAGCAGAAGGATCTACTGTACGCTTAGTCGATTTACAAGCTGCCGTTACTTCCTCATCCGTCAGTTTATCGACAGATTGAATACCATAACGTTCCATGATCTTCACAGGAGCAGCCAATTGAGGAGTCAACACGCCTTTCGGAGCGTCTTGAATGACTACCGAACGCCATGATGCATCATCAAAACCGGGAACATTCCATCCCGGCTGTTCCAAACGGGCATCATAATCTTCGCCACCATAGATACTATTGAAAGTAACAGGGCTGAAAGAGTATTTCCAGTCTTTGCCGGAAAGTATTTCACGACTTGTACCGTCGGTATAATTAATTACCAATTTGAAGAACAATGTCGGTGCACCGAAAGTAATCTGCAACTTGCGGTAACGCCCTCCCTGCTCATTAAAGAAGCCGTTGCCCAACAATACCCCGGCAACATTCTCTCCTCTACGCAACTCGGAAGTCACATCATATACATTGTAATAGAGTGTTTTATCGTAATCACTCCACAAAGGGGCAAACTCACTATCGCCTACTTTCTTACCATTCAGTGTTAATTCGTAAAAGCCCAAGCCACAGACATAAGCCGTAGCATCGCTTATCTCTTTTTCCGCAGCAAAGGCACGGCGCAAGTAAATACTCTTCTTTGCTAATGTATCTACCGCTTCCCAAAGTGCTTTCACTTCGGGTTTCTTTATTTCCGTTCCGTGAAACTTACGGCCATAAGGAAGATGAGCATCCTTTTGAGTAATGGCACCAATCCATTCGGCATTCAGGAAGTCGGCAGCAGGAGCTAAGCGAAACTCGTTTTCTTTACTCCAATCCGACGGTTTCCCGTTTTCATCCCAAACCTTAACTCGCCACACATATTTAGTTACAGGTTCAAGTGCACTGCCCTGATAAGTAACAAGCTGGCTCCGGGATGAAATAACCTTTCCGCTATCCCAAACCAATGCTTTCTTCCCATTCTTCCAAGAATATACTTCAAGTTGGTAGGCAGATTGCATCGTTCCTTGTTTGCTATCCTGCATCTGCCAACCGAAACGCGGTTGTGCAGCATCAAGCGCCAAAGGGCAATCCTGCATTTCACAGGTTGTTTTCGTTATCTCTATTGCCCCTAAAGGAAATAGTAGAAAGAAGGATAGAAGAAAGGATATGATTGTTTTCATAACATTATTCGTTATTTTAATGCATCTACACAAACAAGTTTCGTCAAAGTATCGGCACAGCCTACTTCCTTACCGTCAACAAGCACCCGCAAACCTTTACCCATGTGGTAACGGCTACCGTCTTTATCCCAAATAATAGAAATGTTATGTCCGTGATACAACACATTATCCAAGCAGAACCACCCCCATTTACCTTCCGGAACAAGCGGGTTGACCTCTATGGTATTATCCAAACGAGGACGTAAACCTATCAAGCCGGTAATCATCAAATCGTTGAAAGTAGAGTGATTGTAGTAACGGCTGCGTTCCTGGTCGCCTTTCAACCAATAGCCTGTCACTTCATCCAAATATTCACCGATGTAAGGACGGCCACGGTGATATTGTGATTCCACATAACGTTCCATTTGATGAAAATACACACTATCGGTAAGTACCGACTGCGGATAGTTATTCATAAAGTTTGCCATGCCTGTAAGCGTTTGGGCAGAAGCAAACGGCCAAATAGCACCGTCCCACTCACATTTACCTACACCACGGGTACGGAACTCGGGATGACGGCGTTCTGCCGTAGTCAATCCGTAAGGAGCATCAAAGCCTTTTTCATCCGTTACTTGTTTCCAAGCCACATCATACTTACCTGCATCGGGTAAATTAAAGTACCAAGGAATATAACCAATAGCTTCGCGGACATTGGCAGAAGAATCTTTTCGCATTGTTTCAAAGAACTCATGGCGGGCATTCCACAATTTATCCTGTACCAGCAGTTTCAATGTATCGGCTTTCATGGAGTAAGTCATGGCCATGCCTTCTTCTCCTGCCATGATACCGATAGCCGAAAGCGCTTTTGCATTGGCATACATATAGCTGTTAATCGTTGGGCGCGCATACTGTTTCCTGCGTCCGCCACTGATTGATTCTTCCATTCCGTCCTGCACATCACCTTGCCAATATAAGCCGTTCTTTAAGCGGTTGGTACTTTCCCAACGTTTGTATTCAGTCTCCAAATCGGGAAGCATATCAAACAAGAATGCTTTATCACCGTTCACCATGTAACGGTTAAAAACAGCATCGGCATTCCATGAACTGAACTTATTCATTTTATTCATCGGCTTACCGTCATTGCCACGATACCAAGTGTGAATAATCTGATTCAAATAATCCTGATTGCGCAACCAACGGCTTTCATAGATGTGATGACCGATAGCGCAAGCTATCAAGTTATATTTATCGGCATACGTACGGTTCACCAAAAACTCTGTCATTCCATAACCTGCCGGTGTGTTCTTTATATGCTTGCGCAAAGACCACCAACGGAAATAGTACATTTCTTCAAAGTTTTTTTGCGGGCATTCAAATAAAGGAATATTCTCTTCCATCCACTCCCAGGCTTTCGCATTAGGGATAGCCTGAGCTATGTTTTCATCTTCCATGTTATTGAAATAATCCACATAATGCTTGAAGTCATTGAATTTCAAGACAGCCGATGTTGCATCTTTATCGGTGGAAGAAGTTTTGAAGTTTGCTATACGATAGGTGCAAAGCGGTTCTTCTTCTCCCGCATCGGGTAATGTGCCATACCAATCGGCTTCTGTTTCGGGAGTAGGAAATTGGCGTAGTTCACCTGTGCGGAACAATACTCTCTCAATAGCCGGAACAGGAGCATAAAACATGCGCTGCCCCACTTTCTTTCCGTCTACAAAGATCTGTATCAAGCGGTTGGCTACCGACAAAACAGCCTCTACATGATATGTCTTGCTCGGTTCATACTTTATCAGATTACCGAAACGCGCTCCGCCCTTGGCACGGAAGATTCCGTCTTTTGTCAGTTCAAGACGTGAACAGGCTATTCCGTTCTTATCTACAAATTCTATTTGCAATGTTCCTTTATCGTTTTGCTCCGCCATTAAGTCGAATGATACTTTCAACTCTTTGCTTGCCGGGATTTTACGTTCTACTCTGGCATAATCGTGCAGGTCTTTATCTTGCATTACCAGCCACTTGCCATCCAATGAAACAGGAGCCCACTGCAAAGAATAAAGATTCCAATCTGTCAGTTCACTCAGATTCTTATAATCGGCAAAGTTATCATCGGCATGTGCACTTGCTTCCGTGCGAACAGGAACAGGAATATGTGAAACCCACATATCTTCCTTGTTCATACTATAAGTAACCCACATGTCTCCGTCTGCCGGAGTGCCGTTGCCTTCTTGAATGCCACGAACGTATTGCGGACCATATGATTTATAGTTTCCACCATAACGCATCGGGGTTATCTCGCCATGTATCAGGTTCAATGTAGTATATTCCAAACCGTCTTTGCTCAATGAGATAGCCAACGGCCAACGAAACTCGGAAGGGTTATAAACCGTTGCATACGTTCCGTCACTCAACCTCTGTCCCCAAATCTTGGCATTACTATTCACAAATCCTTTGGCACGCTCCACAGGTTGCGACCATGTATTGCCACCGTCTTCACTAATGGAAGTCAAAGCATGTTTCCAAAGAGCCGCAATGCGACCATCGGGCAAAGTGTAATCACAATATGCTTTATATCCTTTATTCAATGGGATGAGAGGATCATTGCGGTCGGCCTCTTCCACCCACTGCATACGGTAACGGGGATTATCCAATATCTCTTGGCAGGCTTTCACAAATTCCTTGTCCTTACTGCGTTTAAAGTAAGGAAAATTCGTATTCTTCTCATTGAAAGCATGATTATAATAAATGAAATAAATGTCGCCGAATGTGCCGTCTTTCTTGATTTCACGAACCACACGGCCGATACCGTTACCGTCGTTCGGATCGTCTTTCTTATCCAACGCTACACCATAGTTTCCCATTGCTATCAGTTTCCCGCTTTTCGATACATAGAAACCTACACGCTGGTGCATGATTGCATCGAGATTTTCAGCTTTATCGGTACGCCCCGGTTTCGTATAACCATCGGGCACACGATAGATAGGAAACAAGGTTACGAGATTCGTCCAATGATAACCATCTTTGGAAGTCATCAGGAAAGTTTGTGAAGGCGGGATATGCTCGTCCGAAGGATCGGAAAGATAATGCATATAGAACCGGCCGTTCCAAAAAGCCAGCATAGACTGATGATTATACGTCCAGCCGTTTCCGTTGGAAGCATCGGGATGCTCGCGGTTGGCACGCATTACCTGAATATTATGAACTCCCACCACCGGAGACAGTTGTCCGTCGTGGTAAGTTGGATTAGAAAGTTCCGTTCCTGTGTAATGTACTCTATCCTGCGCCTGCATTCCTACCGAACAAAGCCACGTGGCAGCTACCGCAAAAAGAAGTTTTGTAGTATGGTTCATCATATGCTCAATTTACTTTTTCTGATTCTTGATTAAATTTTCGACAACCGATGCCGGAGCTTTGAATATAGTTCCGTGCTTATGTCCCCCGGGGACAGAAACGTTTTCCGTTTCGTCCGTGAAAGTGATAAAATCTTTCGTACGCATGGCACCAAAGATCTTCCTTCTGTACACATCAAAATAAATATAATAATCCTCTCCCACCTTCTCCACAGTAGGTCCTTCCACAAAAGTTTCGGTAAATGCTTCCGATGCCGGAGAATACGGTCCGGTAGGAGAATTGGCAAATGCAATTTTCAAATTGCGGTTGGGACGGGTATTGTCTTTCAACACCATTACATAATCTTCTTTCGCGCGTTTCACTATCACGGCATCTATGCAACTAAAGCCGGGATCATACAGCAACTTTGCATCCGAAACGGTTTCAAAGTCTTTCGTAGTAATGTAATACAAACGGTGATTATTATATTCATCTTCAATGCCTTTCTCAAAACGTCCCGGCACACAAGAAGCCCAGACTACAACAAACTCTTGCTTTTCATCATCATAAAATATTTCGGGAGCCCAGACATTGACAGTCGTCGGTTCTTTCTCCATGACCGGAATAATCTTTTCTTCCGACCAATGAATCAAATCTTTAGAATGGGCATAGCCGAATCCACGGTCGCCTTTCCATGCAATTGTCCATACCAAATGAAAAGTGCCGTCCGGTGTACGCACCATAGACGGATCACGCATAATGCCTTGCGAGCCTATTTCCGGCTTCAGCCAAGTTCCCGCAATACTATCCCAATGAATACCGTCTTGGCTGTATATGAACCTAAGTCCCTCATTGGCAGGTTCATGGAAACCCGTAGATACATAATATTCTTTTTCCGCTTTACAAGAAGCAAACAGAAACAGGCAAATGCCAGACAGCAATGTAATTATCCTCATCATTTTATTCAGAAAGTTTGTTCCATATTTATAGAAGAAAGACGGCTGCAAACCGTTTGTGTACTCATACGTATAAAAAGAAAAAGTCCCGAAGCATCAACACCCCGAGACAATCTCCACTAACCTAATTTTAACCTAACTATTTAAACACCCAAAAAATTCAATCTTTTCACCTAAACTAATAAACCTGTTGTTTACCCAAATCTATATACTAAACGTTTGAAATAGAATGTTGTACTCACACACTGCAAGAAAAAACGAAAAAAGCTCATACACTTAGTTTATATTTCTCCCCTTCACCGGGTTCACTTTCTTTGAAACAGCTTATAGCAAAGCGATAGCGGGTGAAGCCTCTTTACATTTATCAATGAAAGATACCCGGAAATTTCCCTAGGGTAATCGGGCAATTACCCAAGGGAAACCGTTCAACATCCTATGGGAGATTACTAAACTACCCTAGGGAGATTAAAAAAACACCGGACGTTTTTATAAAACAGTCAGGTAATTCTATTCAATCACCTCAGTGATTCCTCCATTCATCACGGTGAAACATGCCCTTCACCCTCAAAACACTTGTGGTAAATGGTTTCGGAGGATGAATGAGGTGAAAGACACAAACTCAAACTATATGTATATAGCATAAAAAGAAGGATGCTCCCGGTATCACTACCAAAAGCATCCTGTTTAAATATTAAAACGAGAGAAATTACAACTTACAATTTTCCTCCGCGTGCCTTCACGCGCTTATACCAATCTTCTCTTTCTTTCTTAAGATCATAACCCCTTTTTGCAAGATAGTTATTGATACGGCCTTTGTATTTTCCAAATGCCGCATGCTTTTTATTCGAGTTTTCGGCATCCATGGCAAATTCGCGTGCTTCTACCAGCCACGCATATATCTGAGCCTTTTCTTCTTCTTTCAATGAAGGAATCATATCGAGAGTAGCTTCATAAGTCACTTTTACCACTCCATAAGTCATTCCGTCTTTCACGGCTTCAACCTGCTTTTCATCCAAAAAGAGAGAAAGGTTGGCAGGAAAAGCGAAATGAGAACGGTAGAGTGCGGCATCTGCTTCATCGCCGGCAGCTTTAAGAGCAGCCTGCTTGGCATCACCGGTCACACCCGATTCTTTTACTGATTTAATCTTAGAATCGCGAACTTCATAAATATCATTCAATTGGAAATACCGGTTAGCAATTACATTACGTACATCTTCCGCCACCTTTGCATCCGTAAGTCCCAGTTTATCAACAATCTTTTGTGACCTGCCAATAATAGACTCCACATATTTAGGATCACGGTTTTCCTTGTTCAAATCTACTGCTCCGGCAGTCATCAGACCTGCCGATAGCAATAGGATCATAAAAAACAGTTTCTTCATAAGGCTCTTATTACATCAATTTACCCTTTGCTTCCAAAGTATCATAATTGTTCTTCATATCCGTCCAGTCCACTTTATTCTTTGTGCTGATGCCATTGATGTATTTTTCAATGTTGGTATAACCATCACCAGTGCAGTCACCGTTAGCATCGCTCGGATCATTAGGATTCAAACCGTTTGCAATTTCCCATGCATCCGGCATGCCATCACCATCCGTATCCACATAAGGAGTTCCCTTATATTCGGGGTATCCGCCCATCTGACGAATATCTGTAATGATACCCTGCTTATAAGAATCTTTTGGCAAACGACGGTATTTAAACTGTCCGTCTTCTCCCATTGATTTAGGAGACAAACCTGTCAAATCACCATAAGCATCTTTCGGAAGTTTCTTTTCGTAATAAGGAATACCTGTTCTTGCTTCTTCTACAACACGCTCGTCTACAATGTCACGGCAAGGAATAGTTGCACCTACATGCTTCAACACATAATCGTATGCATCGTTAGCAGACATTATATTGATGTATGGCATTTCAAACGGTTGATAGCTGCGCATTAATTCTGTATATCCGTCAGTATTCGGCTGGTCTTCAATCTGAATGCCACCTGCCCAGTTATCGGCAGAGATTTCAGGATAACCTTCCATGATATTACCATCGGCATATACACGGCCATATACTTTGTAGTTCAACTTACTGCGTCCGGCTTCCGGCTTCAATATACGGTGTCCCACATTATTGTCTTTCGGAGTTGCAGGTCCCGGTTTGTAGTAGTTGTTAATCATATTGAAGATAGCAGTATAATCGCCACCGTCAGAAGAACGGTGAACCCAGTTGAACACTACGTTATTGACGAAGTTAAAGATACCATTCCAGCCGATAGATGGATTACGTCCTGAGTTACTAGCCCAAAGATTACGCATGAAAGCACAATTTTCACCACCTAATGTGCTTCCGAAAGCATGATTATATGTATCGAGTGCCTTTGCTGAAATCGTATTCTGAATGGTTACATTCACAGTAGGGAGCTTCGCATCCTTATTTTCATACTGTCCTTCGCTTGAATCATACATGTGACGATAGAAAGAGATGTTTTCATCCAATCCCCAAGAACAAGAACAATGGTCAATCATAATATTACCAATCGGGTTACCACCGAAGGAATCATCACGATGCCAAACTTTTGTCTCACCACGACGAAAACGCATGTGGCGCACCACTACATCGTGAGTATCTACCCAAAATGATTCACCTGCAATGCAAACACCGTCACCCGGGGCAGTTTGTCCGGCAATAGTAACATAAGGAGCACGAACAATAATAGGAGATTCCAACTTAATGATACCAGCCACATTGAATACAATAATACGTGCGCCACCGGTTTCGCAAGCTTCGCGGAAAGAACCCGGACCACGGTCGTTCAAGTTTGTAACGGTAATCACTTTACCACCACGTCCACCGAAGCTGAACATACCGCCACCTTCCGCACCCGGAAATGAAGGAATCTTAGCCTGCACTAAATCTGTGGGACGAGATGCCCAAGAAATATAAGGACGTCCCTCTTTAGCTTCTTTCTGAACAATAGGCAAAGCTTTTGCCCATGCTTCATCGGAACTGCGATAAAGTTCTTCTTTCATTTTGGCATAAGCCTCTTTCGCTTCACCTGTAATCTGCGGATATTGCGCTTTTACAACAGAAACTGAAGTCATAAAAGTCAGCATACATACACTCAGTAATAGTTTTCTTTTCATATTTTCGTATAGTTTGAATTCTTGCTTTATAATAAAGACTGAATTAAACGATTTTTGTAATCAGTATATCGGATAAAATTATAATAAAAAACTTCCAGAATAAATATCTGGAAGTTTTTTTATTTAGATTTGAATTAATCAAATTCACTTTTACTTTCTTGCATCAAATGTACCTGCTGCTTCATAAGCATCCAACCAACCTTTACTTTGTGGTAACCAAGGATTCATAGTCAATACATTTGCAGGCAAACCTGACAAGTAATAATTCTGTCTCCAAGTAATATAAGCCTGTTCCTTATTAGAATCTTGGTCTACTGGATTTTCTGTATCTTCGAAAACAAAATTTTCTTTCCAGAACTCTCCCAATCTTTCCATTTCCGCTTGCAAATCGGCCGCATCAAGGTCAACAGGTATGAATTCTTTTCTTTTATCAGCCATCGGATCATTCTTTCCGTAAACGTCTTTCACCTGAAGATATTTACCTTCACGATAGGTACCGTTCAGTTGTTTAATACCCAATGTAGCACAAGTTGTATTGCCGTCACTTGCAGCGTCATTGAATAACATCCAACGCCATATATCCCAATAGCGTTTTCCTTCATAAGCCAACTCAATTTGACGTTCACGCAAACAAGCTTTGATAGCTTCGTACTTATCAGAAATATTACCTAAGCCATAGGTTCCATCACTACCGGCAAGAATGCCTACGCGCTGACGGATATTACCTATCAAAGAGACAGCTTGACCAGCTTGACCTGTTGCCGCATAACATTCTGCCAAATTGAGTAACAACTCTGCATAACGATATTCATATACATCTGTTCCATCATTCTGATAAGTATTTGCACTATTCTCATTCGGATCGGACATTTTACGTACAATAGCAGGGCTGCTTCCAGTGAGACCATCAGGATAGTACTTATTCGAGTTTTTATCCTCTTTTTCTCTCCAACGATAATTCCAAACTACTGCATTGGCATCTTTATCGTATCCCCATTTTTCACCGGAGAAAGCAAATGTGTAGTAGAAACGAGGATCACGGTTCTTAAAGAAAAGGAATTTATCATATCCGTTCACAGCATTACCATCCTCATCAACTGCTTTCTTTCCATCTGCCATCGGGAATATATCCAACATGCCTTGCGGTACTTGGAAACCGGAACCGTTACTACCCATTGTCTTCAGACGGATAGTTTTTTGCCAACCGGAATGTTCATCATTCTTAACGTCTGTAGAAGCTAAAAGTTTTACCATGATAACCTCTTTACAGAATTTATTATCAAAGTCATAGAACATTTTGTCCCAATCTTTTCCACTTGAACCATACAAACCGTAACCTTCTCCATCAAGGAATGTTTTGGCATCTTGAGCTGCTTTCAAAGCATCTGCCCAACGTTTATTCCCAGTGTTATCCCAATCAGAATTAAAAATAGGACTTGCGAACACCAATAACACACGGCTCTTATAAGCCAAAGCAGCTTCCTTTGTCAACCTTCCATATTCACTATCACCCCATTCTTTACGAGTAGGTAACATACTTGCCGCATCTGTTAAATCGGAAACAATTTGTTCCATGCACCTTTCCACTGTTTCGCGATTATATGCTTGGGCTCCGTCACGATCTGCAGCATCTAACACTTTATTGACAATAGGCACACCGCCATATACGCGAACTAAATCGAATAATTGCATAGCACGCAAAAACAGAACTTGTCCTTTTGCCTTCTTCACTGCGTTTTCCGACAAACCCTGACCATACTTCTCAATACCTTCCATAGCTTCATTACAACTACGTATGCGGGTATAAGGATCATTACTTGTATTTGAAGCAAGGGTTTTGCCAAAATATGTTTCACATTGGTCGGATCTGCTATATTCTTTACTTGCATTGATTTTATCCTGTATTCCCCATTGTTCTTCTGTATAAGCAGTATAGTCATTCCATGCTCCCATCAAACCATAAGAGCGAACTGGAGTCATCCCCGATTTATAGAAACTATTATAATAAATATTCTTTATATACAAATCAAGGTTCGCCTCAATACCGAAAGTTTTTTCCGGTGAATAAGCGTCATAAGGATTCATGTCCTGCAAGAATTGGTCACTACAACCGGTAGACAAACAAGCTGCCAACAACACACTATATAGTATATTTTTCTTTTTCATAATCAGAGTATTTGTTTTGGTTTAGAATGAAATATTTACACCTAATGCCCATGTTCTCAATGTAGGATACAAAGTTGTTGTTGCATCATACATGTTACGATATTTATCAGGATATGGATTATACAAATCCCACAAGTTATTACCAGTCAAGCTCAATTTAGCAGAACTTATCTTCAACGGAGCCAACCAATTCTTAGGCAATGTATAACCAATACTCAAGTTACGAATATAACAACGGAATGTGCTGATTGACCAAAAATCTGATGGAGCATTTACCGAACCGCTAAGACGATTATCCATACCAATATTCGGATATTTTCCATTTGGATTGTTTTGCTCATCATACATATCCTTCCAGAATGAATCCGGTGCCCAAACCATATCACCACCAGAATGTTTAATAGAGTTAATATCAATTTGACGTTCTCCACCCCATGACGTAGATATCATCATGTTGAAACTTAAGCCTTTCCATTCAGCACCCAATTTGGTTGTAAATCCACTTGTCTTGTTTTTTTTGCATAATTTAGCATAGTCCTCAGTTTTAGCAATACGCCCATCTGGTCCTTTTTGAGTCCCGTCTTCATTCAGCGAACCTCCTAAATCCTGATAAGCAAGCATACCCGGTTTTAATTCCTTTATATCCTTTTTACCTAAATATTCGGGAGTAGTGCCGGCAGTCGTAGCTCTCTTAGTCAAATAATCCCAATATCTGTTAATATCATCTTGATTACGTAAAATTCCATCACCGGATGATGTCCCTTTCCAAACATTGAATCCCCATGCTGGGAAAATAGTGGAAACACCCTCTCTTATAGAATTATTTGCAGCCAAGCTCATCGCTTGGTCCGGCCATTGTTTTACTTTATTGTTATTGAAACCAAAGTTCACGCCAACATTATATTTTACTTTTCCAACTTGATCGCGCCAATTAATAGAAAACTCACCACCCCAAGCATCAATTCTACCAAAATTAACTTCAGAAAGACCTCCTCCTGCAAAAATTGGAGTCCCAATCATGCCACCAATATTTTGATTCAGAATATCAGAATTTACATCATAATAAAAATCTGCAGTTGCACTCAAACGGTTGTCTAAGAAACGCATATCTAAACCGAGATTATATTTATTGGTTGTATCCCAATGTGCCAAACGGTTAGGAGTGGATTTCGGTAAAATACCTGACGCTGTACTTTGCTGTCCACCATTACTTCCAAATGCATATCCTTTATCCAACTTGAGCTCATATAATTGCTTCCATGCCCAAGCCTTGATATTATCTTTACCTGTCTGCCCCCAAGAGAAACGGACTTTCAAATATTCGAACCATGAAGGCATTACTTTTTTATAGAAGTTTTCTTCCGAAGCCACCCATCCGGCTGATACTCCGGGGAAAAAGCCCCAATAATTTTCAGGAGCAAACTTTGTAGAAGCATCGCTACGGAAAACAAACTGTAACAAATATTTATCGGCATAATTATAACTTACACGACCTAAATAAGACAATGCACCTTGTTTGTATTTATAATTAATAGCCTGACTGGGATCTAACGTACCTGCACTCGGAGAGGTTCCCAAATATCTATCAGGATTTGGTTTGTCATAAAGTAATTGTTTGGTAGTCTGATAAGACTGCATTTTTTCAACAGCAGCCATCGCAGCAATACTGTGTTTTCCAAATTGACCATTATAGTTGATGTAGAAGTTCATCTGTTCACTTTTGGATATACGATCTTTATAAGTAATACGAGTACTACCTGTAAATTCATCAAACTTATAGTCCTTTACAGAAGGATGAGAACTGTAAAAGCGATTGCCATCCGTCAAAGAATTATCTGCATTCAAATAAGCTAACGTATATGGCATAAATACTTGTTCGGTATCGGTAGTAGCACGTTTCAAAGCATAACTACCTTTCACAGACAATCCCTTTACAAAAGGTATTGCATAAGTCATTGAGAAATTAGCATCATAGCCGAAAGATTCATCAGTAGAATACGAACCGTCACTGTTTGCCATGGCAAAATAGTTCCATGTTCCCATTTTATTGTTACTTTTTGCATTTCCCGCTTTTGCATAACTACTAATCAAAGGAGAAGTATAATATGTATTACCATCATCCAATGTTATTTCCCAAGGCAAGTAATTAGGCATGTGAGATAATAAAAGGTATTCACCATTTTCTCCCGGTTGCTTAGCGCCATAACCATTAATAGATGTCAAACCTTTCGTATAAGTTTTTTCCACATTCTGCTGGTTCCCAGCAATAGTTGCAGAGAATTTCAAATCAGAAGTCAAGCTGATATCCACACCCGCACGGAAGTTCCAACGGTCGTAATCCTGTTTACCCATATTAGCTCCCTGAGTATAATAAGAAGCACCGGCAAAGTAAGTAGCTTTTTCACTACCCCCACTCACATTTACAGAATGATTCATTGTAAATGCCGATGACCATGCTTCATCCAGCCAATTATAGTCCAGTTTATCCATTTCTGCCAACTCTGCTTCGCTATACACCTTGTTAGCCCAGTCATCACCACTGATTTTACCGTTTGCCAAGTTAAAAGAGTTGGCAAAACGCCCGTAATCAGCTCCTTTCAAAATCTTCGGATGACTAATGGCATCAGTGACACCGAATTTACCCGAATAACTGATTTTCGGAGCACCAGATTTACCACGTTTAGTCTTTACGATGATGGCACCTTGTGAAGCACGTGAACCGTAAATAGCCGCACTTGCATCACGAAGCACTGAAATACTTTCTATTTCGGAAGGATCTAATGCATTAAAGGTTTCCAAAGTAGGAAGACCGTTGTTTGCATCAATCTGGATTACATCATCTATAATAACCATCGGGTTGCTATTACCACCGTCTTTTGAATAACTAAAAGACTGACGAATAGAGATAGAAGCACCTTCACCCGGACGACCGTCACCACCACTTACACTCAATCCGGGAATTTGTCCTGCCAAAGCAGCACCTAAATTAGAAACCGGAAGATTATCAATTTCTTTTGGAGTAATAACACCGATAGATCCTGTTACGTCTTTGGCTTTCTGAGTACCATAACCTACTACTACAACCTCATCGAGTAACTTTGAATCTTCTTTTAAAACTACTTTTACTGATTGTCCCGGTTTAGGAGTTACCATTTGGCGAACATATCCAATAAAAGAAATCACAAGTTGTGACTTTGCAGGAACAAACAAAGAAAAATTACCATCAATATCTGTGATAGTCCCTGTTATTCCTCCCTTTACAGCAACACTGGCACCGATAATCGGTTCTCCATTTTCATCAACAACCATACCCTTTATTTGTTGCCCTTGTTGTTCTACAGCCGCAACAATTGTAGGATTGACCTCAGCGTAAGAATATCCTGCATATCCTAAACATGCACACAGACAAAGAATTTTCCATGCTTTCGGATATCCTTGTCCTTTCTTGTCTAAAAATCTTTTCTCTTTCATAGATTTATGAGATTAGAAGTTAACACTTTTGTGATTTTTTTTTCGTACATACAATTAGTTTATTAATTATTTTAAGTCTATTAGTTCTCTATTCCTGAAATATTTCTTTCAAATACATAATGTTAGTTCCGTAGTTCTTCTTCACATTGCGAACATCATTAGCATCGCGTGAACGTTCCACAACCAACCAGCCTTTCCAGCCCATATCATCCAAGGTTACTTTGACTTTTTTCATATCCAAACGTGTATTGAAAGGCAAAGTCACTCCATCAGTATCCGAACAGTGTATCATACATATTCTCTTCTTACCTAAAATCCGTAGCTCTTTATACAGATCTCTTCCGTTTTCTAATGGATTCTGGAACTTAAAATAGATTTTGATAGCAGAAGAGTTTATGTCTTTTAATAGCTTTACATCTTCAGTAGCATCCAAAGCAGTTTCAATGCCTATTGTCAATTTAGCTTTTCTAGCCATTTTACCGACTTCCCGCAGCCTTTCAATCAATACCGGACGAAGTTCCGGATTCTTTACTAAATCACACTGAACTCCCAAAGGAAGGAAAATGACTTTTGCACCTAATGCAGTAGCTGCCTCAATCGCCTCTTGCATTAAATCTATATAATTACTCCGCGTAGCAAATGATTGTGCATAAAAAGCAGACATTGCAATGGAAGGTACTTCTAAATTGTAAGTTGCAGCCTCTTTTCTGAACAGTTCTTGAAAATGAACTTCCCTTAATTTATTATCAAATTGCTCTCTTTTACCTAATCCACCCATATCAACTTCTACACCATCACCTCCCAATTCATTCATTAATTTAAAAGAACCTATCTTTTGTCTTTTTAATAGCATCCAATCACATGCAGCAATTTTATAGCGCTCCCCACCATAGCAAAATGTCAATATGGTTGGCGCAAATAAAAATGAAAGCATACAAGTAAGGAATATTATTTTAGTTGTTTTCATAGTCTTATTTTTGTGTTTTAATTAACCAATCACGCAAAATATCTAAATTTTCTTTAAAGAAAGACGAGTCTATTTAATAATTGTAATCACTTATATGAAAAAAAATCAAACCGTGATGGAACACAGTATAAATTCATACATCATATTATTGAAAGGCAAACTTCAAAGATTTACTCACTATTACATTTAATTATACTACAAAACGAAGTTTTTTAATTAAGTTTGCACCCTAGAAATAAAATTGCCATGAAACAATATTTGGATTTACTTGATAGAGTATTGAAAGAAGGAACAGAAAAAGGAGACCGTACCGGAACAGGAACAATCAGTGTGTTTGGTCACCAAATGCGTTTTAATTTAGAAGATGGATTTCCTTGTCTAACTACAAAAAAGCTTCATTTAAAATCCATCATCCACGAATTACTTTGGTTCTTAAAAGGAGATACAAATATAAAATATCTACAAGATAATGGAGTTAGAATCTGGAACGAATGGGCAGATGAAAACGGAGACCTTGGTCACATTTATGGATATCAATGGCGTTCATGGCCGGATTATCAAGGAGGGCATATTGACCAAATCACTGAAGTGATAAACACAATTAAGAATAATCCTAACTCACGAAGAATATTGGTTAGCGCATGGAATGTTGCCGATATTAATAATATGAATTTACCTCCTTGCCATATCCTATTCCAGTTTTATGTAGCAAATGGAAAATTAAGCATGCAGCTTTATCAACGAAGTGCCGATATTTTCTTAGGAGTACCTTTCAATATTGCATCTTATGCACTTTTGTTACTGATGGTTGCACAGGTAACGGGACTAGAACCCGGAGAATTTGTTCACACTCTTGGAGATGCACATATTTATCTGAATCATTTAGAACAAGTGAAGCTTCAACTATCACGTGAACCACGTCCTTTACCTAAGATGAAAATCAACCCGGACGTAAAAGATATTTTTGATTTCAAATTTGAAGACTTTGAATTAACAGACTATAATCCGCATCCACACATCAAAGGTGCCGTTTCCGTTTAAAAGATAAAGAATATGAGTAATATATCCATTATAGTAGCAATGGCCTCGAATAACGGTATCGGCTACAACAATCAATTATTATATTGGCTTCCGAATGATTTAAAACGCTTTAAAACTTTAACAACCGGACATACTATTATCATGGGACGGAAGACTTTCGAATCTTTGCCTAAGGGTGCACTTCCTAACCGGAGAAATATTGTCTTAACCAAAAATCCTCAAATTCAATTTCCCGGAGCAGAAACTTTTCTTTCACTTGAAGACGCTTTGAAACATTGTTGTGAAGATGAAGAAATTTTCATTATTGGAGGAGAAAGTGTATATAGACAAGCTATTAATATAGCAAATAAAATATACCTAACGCTTATTAATGATAGCAGTAAAGAAACGGATGCTTATTTCCCAATCATCGATCCTACTATATGGAAAGAAAAAAGTAGAGAAGTTCATCAAACAGATGATAAGCATCTCTACCCTTATACTTTTATCAATTACGTTAAAGATTAATCGTCATCATCAACATCCAGATCCACAATGGGAATTTGACGCTTTATGGCTTCATGGAAAGATACCAAAGTTTCCGTGCGAGCCAAGCCCAATGGCTGTAATTTATCATGAATTACACTCAATAAATGATGATTGTTCTTTGCGTAAAGTTTAATAAACATATCATACTGCCCTGTTGTATAATGACACTCCACAACTTCAGGTATATTTTCTAATGCTTTCGTTACAGAATCAAACTGTTCGGGATCTTTTAAATAAAGTCCTATATAAGCACAAGTTTCATAGCCAATCTTTTCAGGATCAATTACATATTCAGAACCTTTCAGAATACCAAGATTAGTCAGTTTTTGTATACGTTGATGGATGGCCGCTCCCGACACATCACAAGCACGTGCCACCTCCAAAAAAGGGATACGGGCGTTACATGCTATCATTTGTAATATTTTCTCATCTAAGCTATCCAATTGATGATGTCCCATTCAATGTTTCTTTTTTAATGTTAGTTACAGATATCTTTCTTACGTATTTTATGCGTAGCGTGCAAAGTTAGCTATTTTCGGAACAATAAAATATACAATTCGTTACTTTTATTGCTTAAATATGTATAAATTCTAAATAAGCAAGAAGCATATCCGATATATCAGAAAGACTTTGTATCTTTGTGTAAAACACAAAAATATGAAGAATATATTATTTATCAGTTTATTCTGCATTACAGCTATTCAGTTGAATGCACAGAATTTTCAAGATTATTTTATAAATAAGACATTACGTATCGATTATATTTTTTCCGGTGATGCCAACAATCAAAAAATATATGTTGACGAATTATCCCAGTTACCTACATGGGCAGGGAAAAGACACCGCCTTACCGATATTCCATTACAAGGAAACGGTAAAATAGAAATGAAAGATCTAAAAAGCGGAAAAAGTATATTCAAAAATTCTTTTTCCACCCTATTCCAGGAGTGGCTAACCACTGAAGAAGCACAAAACACTCCCAAAGGATTTGAAAATACTTATTTACTTCCTTATCCCAAACAGCCAGTTGAAATAAGTATCAGCTTCAGAAATGATAAAGGAAACTATGACACTCTTTTAAAACATATTGTGAAACCCGATGATATATTAATACATACACGTGGAGAGTCAAATATCACCCCACACAAATATCTTCTTAAAAACGGAACACCGGAAGATTGCATTGACATCGCTATCTTGGGAGAAGGATATACAATTCAGGAAATAGAAACGTTTTACAAGGATGCACAAACAGCTTATGAAAGTATTTTTGCCTATGAACCGTTCAAAACGTTAAAGGATAGATTTAATGTAGTCGCAGTTGCCAGTCCTTCCATTGATAGCGGAGTAAGCATCCCCGGAAAAAAGGAATGGAGAAACACGGCATTCAGTTCGCATTTCAACACTTTTTATTCAGATAGATATCTAACTACCAATCAAGTTAAAAATATTCATAACAGCCTCGCAGGAATACCATACGAACATATTATTATTTTAGCAAATACCGAGCAATATGGTGGAGGCGGCATTTACAATGCATTCACATTGACAACAGCTCATCACCCAAGCTTCAAACCGGTAGTCGTGCATGAGTTCGGACATAGCTTCGGTGGTTTAGCCGATGAATATTATTATGAAGGAGATACCTTTAGTGACACATATCCTTTCACTATCGAACCGTGGGAAGCTAATATCACAACAATGGTTGATCTGGATTCAAAGTGGAAAGACATGCTTCCTAGCAATATCCCAATTCCAACTCCGGAAAACAAAAGTAAGCAATATCCTGTTGGTTTATATGAAGGCGGGGGATATTCTGCAAAGGGTATTTACCGACCAGCCGTAGACTGCAGAATGAAGACTAACACAGCTACGGAATTTTGTCCGGTTTGCCAAAGAGCATTAGAACGAATAATTAATTTTTATACAAACAAATAGCCTGAACATTCATGATTAGCATTAACCAAATCAAAACCGTAAATGCGGAACATTACAACTTTACGGAAGAACTACTAACAACAGCATTCCCTAAAGAAGAAAGGCGTGAATTAGCTCTTCAACGTGAGTATACTGATAATAATCCGCTATTCTTTAATAATATCATCCTTGATAAGGACATACCTGTAGGCTTTATTACTTACTGGAAATTTGAAGATTACTATTATATAGAACATTTTGCTATTCACCCTTCACAGAGGAACGGAGGTTATGGAAAAAAAGTATTGGAGCACCTTCATAAAACACTAAATGCCCCGATTGTTTTAGAGGTAGAATTACCTAATGATGAAATGAGCATCAGACGCATCGGCTTTTATGAAAGAGTAAACTATAAATTATGGAAGAATGAATATTCACAACCTCCTTACAGAAAAGGAGATGAATATCTCCCTATGCATTTAATGGTATATGGAGATCTTAATAGCGAAAAAGACTTTGATAGAATCAAATACAACTTATATAAAGAAGTGTATCTCGTAGAAAACATTTAATATTTTTAATCCGAATAATAAAAAAGAGCGATCCATGCCGGATCGCTCTTTTTTATTATGTATAATCAATTATTACTGACGAGGTTGTGCAGAATAATTAATTTTCAAAGCATAAGCCATACGAAGAGCCTGTTTAATATCTGTTACGATACCCATCTTTGTATCTTTATCAATCTTTAAAGATACAGTCATAAACGGTTGGTCTTCTTCTTTCATACCAGTTCTCTCCTGAGTAATGTAATCTTGGATTTCAGCAACTTCAGCAAACTTGTCATTCAACTGAATGCGGCTTTCAGAACCCATTTTTTTACGAAACTCCTGCATAGGTTTACCTACATAGATGAACGTAACCAATGATTTCTTTTCCAATTTTTCCAACTCTGTACCTGTCGGAACCTTAAACTCAACCTTCAATGTTACTTCACGCATTGTTGTTACAATCATAAAGAAGAACAACAAAGTAAAGATAAGGTCAG
>ERZ826016.121-NODE-121-length-95420-cov-14.871148_pt1 | contig 95420 bp, 82 predicted proteins | sample MGYA00519872_ERZ826016 | MGnify/ENA primary metagenome ERZ826016 (study PRJEB31778, sample SAMEA3449218) | human gut metagenome | biome: human gut; feature: human-associated habitat; material: faeces | place: United Kingdom | collected 2010/2012 ... | reverse complement strand
ACCTGTAACCGGCTGATCCGTAGTCAGCTACTCTATTCAGTTGAGCTACGCGGCCTTTTTGTTTAACGGGTGCAAAGATATGTACTTTTTTTGAATTTACAAGCCTTTTGCGCACTTTTTTTATTAAAATTATTCGATGAAACGGTAATTAAATAACTGCCATCCCAATGTCAGTCCGAAGTTCCAGTTGTTATGCGGTGAGCTATAATGATTTACGTAAGCACTGATTGCCCCGAAGGGTAATTGGCAAACAACGGATACTTCTCCTATGTAAGCAAACTCGCGCAAAGAAAATGCTTTGCCGTAATATGCTTTATTGATGGAATTCTTTTTAATCGGGAATATCGGGAGGAAACCATAAAGCTCGGTTCTCAGGTGAAACAGTTTGTTAATGGTGTAAATAGGCTTTATTCCCGCTCCCACAAACTGATTGGCGCGAAAAGCTTCGATATAGGATAACTTGCTGTTTGGCGTAGGTGTAAATTCTCCCGCCTGCAATAAAGTGGCGGTGTAGTTCTCTGAGAAGTTTTTGGAGGAATAATAAGCTTGCAGGTAACTTCCGAGTACAAAATGCGGAGCCAGCTTAAAGTAAGACTCATTGGTATAGGATAATTGTAACCATGATTGCCTTTTCTCAAACGTTTTTGGTTCTTCCGTGTTACCCGAACGATACTTTTCTTTTCCCGTAAATATCTGGGCTATCAGCAGTTCGCTGCTTCCTTGTGTTGCAAACTGGCGGGCATTGAGCGTACTTCCGCCAAAACTTATGGAACCGCCCAAAAGTTTATAAAGGCTTTTGTCATGTTGGGCATCTTTGAAATCAATAACATTAGTCTGAAAGTATTGATCGGTAATCTGACCTATTCCCACACCGAATTCGGCTCTCTTTTTGGATAAGAAAGGTAATGCCGCTTTTATTTTGATGAATTGCTCTTTCTTTTTGTTCAGTGCCGGGTTGTCACTTCGTGAGAACAATTTGTCTTTTTTATAGTAATCGAAAGTGGAGATAGATGCAATAAACCTGTATGAAGTAGGTATTCTTGTAGGGAAATCCACTTTGGCGGCCAACTGGACATTGTTATATATCCTGCCTACTTGCCCGTCGAGCGTAAATTCTTTGGAATAATAGTTCAAGTCATGATAGGTAACCCCGAAATATACCTGATTGGAGCTGGTAGAGGAAACGTTTCCTCCCATGCGGATGGAAAAGTTGTCTTCCATTTTCACTTTCAGTTTCAAGTCATATAAATCCGTTTCAGGGTTATAAATGGCATGAGGAATGATTTCTGAGATGATATTATCGGATAAGAGACGAAAATAAGCACGTTTCACATCTTCATATGAGAAGATTTTATCATCATCCCCGTGAAATTCCTTTTTTATGTACTCTTGCTGTTGGGAATTTGCTCCTTCAATATAAATGTTCTTGAATCTGAGTTCGGGCATATTGCTTTTGAAGACCATACGGCGCAAACGTATGTTGTCTGCACTTACCCTTCGATGAATGCGGGATTTGATGGAGTCCATCAAACTTATGGTGCGGTTGTAGCCTATATCATGGAGTTCTTTCATGCGGTCGAAGTCGAGCAGGCTTACATCATCATATTTGAATCGCATTAATATTCCTAGCGAATCGGGTAGTGAATAGTCTGTTTTCTGCATAATCATGCTTTCCAACTGTCCCATAATATCGTTTTCGTCCGGTTTTGTAGGTTCGGCAGCAACTATACTGCCTATAATTATATCCGGATGAAAATCTTCCATCATCACGTCTGTGGGGAAATTATTGTAAATACCTCCGTCATATGCCAATACTCCATCTATCTTAATAGGCTTAAACACAACCGGAAAGCTCATGGATGCACGCACAGCATCGCCTAAATCGCCTTTTCCCATGACTAATTGTTCTTTGTTGTACACATCGGCGGCGATGCAGCGGAAAGGAACGAAAAGGTTATCGAAATTACCTTGACAGGTGGCTGTGGCACGTGCAAACAGATCCAGAAACACAAGGTTCATCTGAATCGGGTTTACAAGGCTTTTGGGCAGGATCTGCGGTTTGGCAATCTTCAATGAATCCTTGAAAGACATGCGTATATTGAAGAATTCGGGAGTAGGAAGATTTTTCTTGAAATAATAGATGTAATTCTCTTCTACGGTTCCCGAATACCATCTTGTGAAATCTTCCGAGCCTATAAGTGCTTCCATATCGTCGGGAGAATACCCCATGGCATAGAGAGAACCTATGATTGCACCGATAGAAGTACCGGTAATATAGTCGATGGGAATATTATTTTCTTCTAAAGCCCTGATAATTCCGATGTGCGTCATACCTTTTGCGCCACCGCCACTCAATACAAGTCCCACTTTTTGGGCTTGCATGGCGTATGGAATCATTAATAAGCCGATTAGCAGTAAACAATATATCTTTTTCATGTATATTCGTCAGATTCAGTAATGTATTTGTCTTTAAGCCTTCAAATATATAGAATTGTTCGCAATATATCTTTACCCGGAGTCGCATTTTTGCAAATAAAAAAGGCGTTGCAGTTATGGATGAACTGCAACGCCCGGATATGTTTTAGTCTGAATTGTTAAATGAGTTCGATACTTCTCTTTACGAAGTTGTTCAAAGCTTCACCCTTCAACATGTTGTTTTGCAAAAGTGCTAGGTCAACCAACTGACGGATAACTTTGTTTTTGCCGGCATATTCGGCCAATAACGTTTGTTTCTTGGTCTTTTGGTCTGCAATTTTCTTTTCAATATCACTCAATTCATCTTTTTGGGCAGTCGGGATTTCTTCCTCTTTCTTGTCTTCTTGTTGCTTATGCAATTCTTCGTGACGTTTGTTGAGCGACTTCACTTCTTCGTCTATCGGAGCGAGAGAAGCCGAACATTCGCTTTCTTCATCTACCATAATCTGCTTGATGAGCTTATGATCACTGTTTATCACTACATTAAACATATCAGGCATTTCACCATAGAAACTCATTCCTGCTTGTATGTTTGCCATTTCCTTCATACGGCGCATATATTCGCTTTGAGTTATCAGGATAGGACTGCTGTTTTCACCTAAGGATTGGGCTTCAACGTTGAATTCCACTTTGTTGATGGTTGGGAACTGACTTCTGAACACAGAAGAAAGAACTTCCTGCTGTTCTGCCGGTAATGTAGAAGCTTTTTTATCGTCTTTCACGATAAGACGTTCCACAATGTCGCTGTCCACACGGGTGAAACGGCTCTTCTCAAACTTTTGTTCTAACATGCTAATCATGGCAACGTCTAGTTGTCCGTCCATAATCAATACATCATAGCCGTTGTTTTTTGCAGCGTCAATGTAACTGTACTGTTCTTCCAAATGGTTAGCATACAGATAAATAAGGTTTCCGTCTTTATCTGTTTGGTTGTCTTTAATTAGGGTTTTATACTCATCGTAGGTGTAATATTTGGAATCAGTGTCTTTTAACAAAGCGAATTTGCTTGCTTTGTCATAGAAATCTTCCTGAGTCAGCATACCATAATTGATGAATATCTTCACATCATCCCATTTTTCTTCGAATTCTTTTCTGTTGTTTTTGAAGATAGCCTGCAAGCGGTCTGATACTTTCTTTGAAATGTATGTAGAAATCTTCTTCACATTTGAGTCACTCTGCAAATAAGAACGTGACACGTTCAACGGAATATCCGGAGAATCGATTACACCATGAAGCAGAGTTAAAAAGTCGGGTACAATGCCTTCAACCGAGTCTGTTACATAAACCTGGTTGCTGTATAGCTGTATCTTGTTTTTATTCAACTCCATGTTACTCTTTATTTTAGGGAAATAAAGAATACCTGTTAAATGGAACGGATAATCTACATTCAAGTGAATCCAGAACAATGGATCATCGGCCATTGGGTAGAGGGTGTGGTAGAACTTCAGATATTCTTCATCTTTCAGTTCACTTGGCTTACGAGTCCACAACGGATTTGTTTCGTTGATAATGTTGTCTTCGTCTGTTTCCACATTCTTTCCGTCTTTCCATTCTTTCTTTTTGCCGAAAGCAACAGGCACAGGCAAGAAACGGCAATATTTGGTTAACAAGGATTGTATGCGGTTCTCTTCGAGGAATTCTTTGGACTCGTCATCGATATAAAGAACAATATCTGTTCCGCGGTCTTCCTTTTTAGTTTCTTCCATGGTAAACTCAGGGCTGCCATCGCATGTCCATTTAACGGCATGGGCATCTTCTTTATAGGATTTAGTGATAATTTCCACTTTGCTTGCTACCATGAAAGCAGAGTAGAAGCCTAATCCGAAGTGGCCAATGATGGCATTTGCATCGTTTTTATACTTTTCAAGGAAATCATTTGCACCGGAGAATGCAATTTGGTTAATGTACTTGTCTATTTCCTCTGCAGTAAGACCAATACCTCTGTCGGATATAGTCAAAGTCTTTTTACCTAAGCTTACTTTAACGGTCAAGTCGCCAAGATCGCCTTTGAAATCACCCATTGAAGCTAAAGTCTTTAACTTCTGGGTTGCATCGACTGCATTAGATACTAATTCACGAAGAAAAATTTCATGATCGCTGTACAAGAACTTTTTAATGATAGGGAAAATGTTCTCGGTAGTTACCCCAATATTTCCTTTTTGCATAATACGTTATATTTTTAATGTTATTACTGTTTTTAATTCTTTTGTGAAGCAGGACACAAAAAAAATGCCAGACACTGGTGTGTCTGACATTTTGTCGGGAAAATATAAAGAATTTATTTTTTTATTCTTCTTTTTTAGAATCAACCTTCATGACTAATTCATCCTTCTCCTTATCCAAATCTACCATAATAGCATCTCCATTCTTTAATGAGGAGCTAATGATGAGTTCGGACAGTCCGTCTTCAAGATAATTCTGGATGGCACGTTTCAACGGGCGTGCTCCAAACTGTACATCATAACCTTTCGAAGCAATGAATTTCTTGGCATCTTCACTTATAATAAGCTTATAACCAATGCTTTCAAGCCTATTGTACAGTCCTCTCAGTTCTATATCCACAATCTTAACGATAGCATCCAATGAGAGCTGATCGAAAGTGATTATTTCGTCCAGACGATTGATAAATTCCGGTGCGAATGATTTATTCAAAGCTTTCTGAATAACGCTTCGCGAGAATTCTTTATCATCGAGGCGGTTCTGAGTTGTGAAACCTACACCTCTTCCGAAGTCTTTCAACTGACGTGTTCCGATGTTGGAAGTCATGATAACAACAGTGTTCTTAAAGTCAACAGTTCTGCCATAACTGTCAGTTAGTCGGCCTTCGTCCATCACTTGAAGAAGAAGATTGAACACATCAGGATGTGCTTTTTCTATTTCATCAAGCAAGACAATAGAATAAGGTTTGCGACGTACTTTTTCGGTCAACTGTCCGCCTTCTTCATAGCCTACATATCCCGGAGGTGCTCCAACAAGACGCGAAACGGTAAATTTCTCCATATATTCACTCATATCAATGCGGATAAGGGCATCAACAGAACCAAACATATATTTTGCTAATTCCTTAGCTAAATGGGTTTTACCAACTCCCGTCGGACCTAAGAACATAAATGTTCCTATCGGCTTGTTGGGATCTTTTAGTCCAACACGGCTGCGTTGTATAGCTTTTACCAGCTTTTCGATAGCTGTATCTTGAGCAATGACTTTGGCAGTCAAATCTTCTTTCATCTTCATTAACTTGAAACCTTCTGCCTGAGCCATTCTTTGTACAGGTACACCTGACATCATAGATACTACGTCCGCAATTTGTTCTTCGTCAACCACTTGACGATTATCTTTGAGCTTGTTTTCCCACTCATGTTTCAAGTCCTCAAGCTGTGCGGCATATTCTTTTTCCTTATCTCTGAAACTTGCAGCCAATTCGAAATTCTGTGATTTCACAGCTTCATTCTTTTTCTGTTTCGTTTCATCAATCAGTTTTTCTTGTTCCTCAATCTCTTTGGGGACACTTATGTTAGTAAGATGTACGCGAGAACCGGATTCATCTAATGCATCGATAGCTTTATCCGGGAAATTACGATCGGTAATGTACCTGTCGGTCAGCTTTACACAAGCCTCCAGGGCTTCATCCGTATATCTCACATTGTGATGATCCTCGTATTTATCCTTAATGTTTTTCAGAATCTGCAAAGTTTCTTCCGGTGTAGTTGCTTCAACCACAACTTTTTGGAAACGACGCTCTAAAGCTCCGTCCTTCTCAATATTCTTTCTATATTCATCAAGGGTAGTGGCACCGATACATTGTATTTCACCACGTGCCAAGGCCGGTTTCAGCATATTGGCGGCATCCATGGAGCCTGCAGCCGAACCTGCACCTACGATTGTATGTATCTCGTCGATGAACAAGATGATATTCGGATTCTTTTGCAACTCATTCAAAATGGAACGGATACGTTCTTCAAATTGTCCGCGATATTTCGTTCCGGCTACAACTGAAGTCATGTCCAATGCAACCACGCGCTTATCGAACAAGATACGTGACACTTTCTTTTGGATGATTCTAAGTGCAAGTCCCTCTACAATAGCCGATTTACCAACTCCGGGTTCACCTATAAGTATAGGGTTGTTCTTTTTGCGACGGCTTAGTATCTGTGCAAGACGTTCTATTTCACGTTCACGCCCTACAATTGGGTCCAGTTTTCCTTCCTCAGCGGCTTTTGTCATATCTGTACCAAAATTATCCAGCACAGGAGTGTCATTGGCTGTCTTACGTTGGGTAGACTGAGCCTGCTGAGCTTTGGATGAGCCGCCGGACGGACGATCTTTGAGTTCGTCTTCATCGTCATCATCTTCGCTGAATCCCATACCCGAAGTTATGTCCGGTTGCAGGGTTAGTTGTTCATAGACATTTTTATAAGCTATGTTATGCTCTTCTAAAACATTTGCAGCTAAATTGTTCTTATCTTTAAGAATTGCCAATAGGATATGCTCTGTATCGGCAACAGTATTCTTAAGTAAACGTGCTTCTAATATACACATTTTCAATATTCTTGAAGCTTCATTAGTAAGAGATATATCTGTTTCAGAATAAGCGATAATATTCATCTTATCTTTTAGTTTAGCTTCAATTTGCTGCTTAATTTCTTGTAAATCTATATTTAATTTAGAGAGTATTTCAACAGCTTTTCCTTCTCCGTCACGAATCAGCCCAAGGAGTAAATGTTCCGGTCCGATGAAATTATTCTGGAGGCGGTTTGCTTCTTCTTTGCTGTAAAGAATGACTTCGGATACTTTCTGTGAAAATTGATTATCCATACTTTTTATTTCCTTCCTATTCTTAATTATACAATGCAAATATACGCATTTCTTGTGTTTAATATGCGAGTTTGTTTTTCATTTTTTATATCTACAAAAGATATGCCACGTTTCTTTTTGCGGAATAAATAAAACATTTTTTGTGAACCGTCTATATACATTATTATAATATATATATGTTTTAGCATAAAAAATGTCGGTAATAACAAAACACGACTTGTCTTGGGAAAAGATGTACGTACCTTTTTAAATCGACAAGTTGTTTGTGAAAAACGACTTGATGTTTGTTTGAAAACAATAGGTTGTTTTTTACAAACGACCTGTCGTTTGAAAACAAAGCCATCGTGCTTTGACTCATATTCTCTCAAAAAACGATCTTATCCTTCACCCTCCGGATACCTTGTAACAAATGTTTTGGATAATTGTGAAGACGGTGAAGTGATATTTTAAACTATACTGTATATGGTACTTTGGAGCTTTGATGAAAAGCAATCTTCCGGCAAAAAAGTTTTTGATATATTGTTTTTGTATGTCCCGAAAAAGTAGTACTTTAGCATGGTTTTTTACAAAGCCTTAGATGTATAATTAATAATCTTATTAAATGCTTGAACAAGACAGAATTATAAAGATTAATATCGAGGAGGAAATGAAGTCATCGTACATCGACTACTCAATGTCAGTCATTGTATCGCGTGCCCTTCCGGATGTTAGAGATGGTTTTAAGCCGGTTCATCGTAGAATATTGTTTGGAATGAACGAACTCGGCAATACTTCGGATAAACCTTATAAAAAATCTGCCAGAATCGTTGGTGAGGTACTGGGAAAGTACCACCCGCATGGAGACTCATCAGTATATGGCGCTATGGTCAGAATGGCTCAGGAATGGGCAATGCGTTATCCTTTAGTTGACGGACAGGGTAACTTTGGCTCTGTAGATGGCGATAGTCCTGCGGCAATGCGTTACACAGAAGCCCGTTTGAACAAGATGGGTGAAGCAATGATGCTGGATATAGATAAGGAAACAGTAGATTTCCAAAACAACTTCGATGATACATTGCAGGAGCCGACTGTGATGCCTACACGTATTCCAAATCTTTTGGTAAACGGTGCATCCGGTATTGCCGTAGGTATGGCAACTAATATGCCTCCTCATAATTTGTCTGAAGTTATCGATGCTTGTGATGCTTATTTGGATAACAAAGAAATCACAATAGAAGAGCTGATGCAATACGTAAAAGCTCCTGATTTCCCAACCGGTGGATATATATATGGTGTAAGTGGAGTTCGCGAAGCTTATTTGACCGGACGTGGAAGAGTGGTAATGAGAGCTAAGGCTGAAATTGAAACCGGAAATACTCATGACAAGATAGTTGTAACTGAAATACCTTATAATGTAAACAAGGCAGAGTTGATTAAATCAATAGCTGATTTTGCCAATGAAAAGAGAATAGAAGGTATTGCAAATGCAAATGATGAATCGGACCGTGAGGGTATGCGTATTGTTATTGACGTGAAACGTGATGCCAATGCGAATGTTGTGTTGAACAAGTTGTTCAAAATGACCGCATTACAAACATCATTCGGTGTTAATAATATTGCTTTGGTACATGGACGTCCGAAGATGCTTAATTTGCGTGATTTGGTAATGTATTTCGTAGAACACAGACACGATGTGGTTATCCGTCGTACTCAATACGACTTGCGTAAAGCTAAAGAACGTGCTCATATTTTGGAAGGTTTGATTATTGCATCAGATAATATAGATGAAGTAATCAGAATTATTCGTGCGGCTAAAACTCCGAATGAAGCTATTGCAGGTTTGATAGAACGCTTCAATCTCAGTGAGATACAGTCGAGAGCAATTGTAGAAATGCGTCTTCGCCAGTTGACAGGTTTATTACAAGACCAGTTGCATGCTGAATACGAAGAGGTGATGAAGATGATTGCTTATTATGAGGAAATTCTTTCAAATGATGAACTTTGTCGTAAAGTAATCAAGGATGAACTTTTAGAAATAAAGGATAGATTTGGAGATGAACGCCGTTCTGAGATTGTTTATTCTTCAGAAGAGTTCAACCCGGAAGATTTTTATGCTGATGATCAAATGATTATCACTATTTCTCATATGGGATATATTAAACGTACTCCGCTAAGTGAATTCCGTTCACAAAACCGTGGTGGAGTAGGCTCGAAAGGATCGGAAACACGTGATGAAGACTTTGTAGAACACATTTATCCTGCTACTATGCATAATACGATGATGTTCTTTACTCAAAAAGGTAAGTGTTATTGGTTAAAAGTGTATGAGATTCCGGAAGGAGCGAAAAATGCTAAAGGGCGCGCAATACAAAATCTCCTTAATATTGAATCGGATGATGCTGTAAATGCTTATCTTCGCGTAAAGAATCTTTCTGACCAAGAGTTTATAAATAACCATTTCGTAGTATTCTGTACAAAGAATGGCGTGATAAAGAAAACTCGTTTGGAACAATATTCCCGTCCTCGTCAGAATGGTGTGAATGCAATTACTATTCGGGAAGACGATAGAGTAATTGAGGTTCGCATGACAAACGGTGATAATGAAATTATTATAGCAAACCGTAACGGTCGTGCAATTAGATTCCACGAAACAGCAGTGCGTGAAATGGGACGTACGGCAACAGGTGTTAGAGGCATGACTCTTGACGGAGGTGATGATGAAGTAATCGGAATGATTTGTATTAAAGATCCGGAAACGGAATCAATTATGGTTGTTTCTGAACAAGGATACGGAAAACGTTCTGATATTGAAGATTATCGTAAGACAAATAGAGGTGGTAAAGGTGTTAAAACATTGAACATTACTGATAAAACAGGTAAGTTGGTAGCCATCAAGTCTGTTACAGACGAGAATGATTTGATGATTATTAATAAGTCTGGTATTACCATACGTTTGAAAGTTGCGGATGTGAGAATTATGGGACGTGCTACGCAAGGTGTACGCCTTATAAATCTGGACAAGCGCAATGACCAGATTGGTTCTGTATGTAAGGTTGCTTCTGAAAGTGATGAAGAAGCAGAAAATCAGGAGAATGAAGAAGGTCTTGAGAACGTAAGTGGAGTAGAAGATACTAATAACGAAGAATAGAGAGAAAAATAAATAAGTATTACAAATTAATCTACAACGATCATGAAAAGAGTATTATTTTCAATGGTTTTGTTAATGGTAGCCGGTTTTTCTTTTGCACAGGTTAAAAGTGTAAAGGAAGCAAAAGCTATTGCTGAAGAAGCAAAACCTGATTTCGCTAAAGCACAGCAGTTAATAAATGAAGCATTAGTAAATCCTGAAACAAAGGATGATGCTAATACTTGGAATACTGCAGGTCTTGTTCAAAAGAAGATCAATGAAAAGGAGAATGAGAAAGCGTATTTAAGACAGCCTTATGATACGGCTAAATCATTTAATAGCCTTTATAATATGTTTGAGTATTTCTTGAAATGTGATGAATTAGAGCAAATTCCCAATGAAAAAGGAAAAATCAAATTTAAATACAGAAAAGGCAATGCTTCAACTATGCTTATGGAACGTCCTAATTTGATTAATGGTGGTATCTATTTTTTCAATCAGGATAATAACAAAGATGCATTCAAGTTCTTTGCTATGTATATAGATGCAGCAAAAAGCAAAATGTTAGAAAAAGAGGATTTGATGAATAAAGATACTCTTTTGACTCAGATTGCTTATTATGCAACTTTAGCTGCTTCAAAAGATGAAAATTATCAAGCTGTTTTGAAATATGCTCCAATAGCAGCGAAAGATAAAGAATCAGGCAAATATGGAATGGAATTCCTAGCAGGTGCTTATAAGGCTTTGAATGATACTACTAACTGGATTTCTACATTGAAAGAGGGTATTCAGATGTATCCTGATTATTCGTTCTTCTTTGGTCATTTAGTTGATTATTATAGCAATACAGGTAAATTTGATGAAGCTATGATATTTGCTGATGATATGATTGCTAAAGATCCTACTAATCCTTTCTTCTTGTATGTAAAAGGGTATTTGTATCAGAATATGAAGGATTATGATAATGCTATTAAATTTTATAAGAAAACAGTAGAAGCGGATCCAAATTATGCTGAAGCATATTCTAATTTAGGTCTTGTCTATTGTACACAAGGTTTGGACTATACTGAGAAGGTAACTACTGATTTCAATGATCCTTCTTATGCAGCAGAACAAGCTAAGATCAAAAAGTTCTATGAAGAAGCAAGACCTTATTATGAAAAAGCAAGAGCTTTGAAACCTGATCAAAGAGATTTGTGGTTGAATGGTCTTTATACTATTTACTATAAATTGAATCTTCCGGAATTTGATGAGATTGAAAAACTTATGCAATAAGAAGAAAAGAACTTGATATAAAATAAAGACCAACCATTATGGTTGGTCTTTATTTTATAGAATTAATTATTAAACATAATGTGGATTATAGAATTAATTAGAATCTAATATAAAAGAGTTAATTTACCCATTAATAACTAATAATGGTGTATCAGTATGAAAAATCATTTTACGTGCAATGCCCGGATTAAACAGTCTGGCGAAAATATTTCTTCTATATGATGTTATTGTAATAACATCAATATGTTTTTCTTTAATATATTGGTCGAAATTACTCAGGATATTATCTTCTTTAACCACATCATATGACATTTCTAATTTAGGATATTGTTTCTGGAAATAATCTTTAATTCCTGCAAGTTTTATTTCATTCCAAGTATCTTTTACTTCAGCCAGATGAATAAGAGATACTGAGAAATTAAATGGCTTAAAAGATTTTATTAATGAGTCAAATGCTATAAGGTCACGTTGATCGAAATTAGTAACAAAAGCTATTCTTTTTACTTCCTCAAATGTTTTAAATGGAGTGTTTTCTGGTACTGCAAATACTGTATGCTTACTTCTTTCAATGACTTCGGCAGTCACACTACCAATCAAATCAATGTCTTTTTGGTCTTTGCCACGAGTTCCCATTATAATGATCTGAGGATCATGTGATTTAGCATATCTTATAATTTCTTCTTCTGGTATTCCATCTCTTAGTTTACAAGTAAATTTGATATTAGGAAATACACCAGCTTCTATTTTTTCTTTTATTTTATTAGATAGATTATTTAGGTCTGTATGTACCCTTTGGATTGTATTTTGTACTGTTTCATCTTCAACTATTTGATAATTAAAGACATCTCCATAAGGTAGTGATGATGCATATATTGGAGTAAAATAAACATGTAAAAGAACAACTTCTGCATCAAGTTCTTTGGCAAAATTGAAACCAAATTCACAAGCTTGCATTGAATAATCAGAAAAGTCAACCGGAATTAAGATTTTTCTTTTCTGACCTTCCTCTTTTTTATCCTTCTCTCCTACATCACTGGATAGCCATGCAGAACTTTCTATTATTTTCAGAGCTTGAGGTAGATCACTTTCTTTAATTCTAACCCTGACTCCAGATGAAACAACGGGTTGAATGAGGTTAACATTATGAATATAAGCTTCAATACCTTCATTTTCGAGCACATTTTTTAGAATTTGTGCTTTGGCATACGTTAATATTGCCAGAGTTACTAATTTATCTTCCATTTTATTCTGATTTTAAATCTTGAATGAAAACAAAAAATCCCAATTGAATGTTTTTCAATCGGGATTTTCATTTTATATTTAAACTTGCGCCTCGGTAGCTTGCTCAACTTGATGATTTGCGTTTATTTCATCTAATATTTTTAAAGCCTGATCTAGAACAGTAGTATCATCAAGCATTACTAAACCACCATCCGGACCCGGCTCTAGATGTATTCCGACACTTTTCCCCTCCTTGAAATTATGTCCGCCAAAGAAATTGCGAACAGTATCTACATGTAAACCAAGTTCATCTGCTATTCTATGCATGCTACCGCTGGGCAATGAATCTTTAATCTTACGAAGTTCATTGAAAGTTATTGTTCTATTCATGATATGTAAAATTTATGGTTAATAAATAAGTGATTTGATTATCACGCTATAAACTTAAACAAAAAAAAGAACAAAACAAATTTTTTACAGCTTATTTTTTATAAAACTAGATTAATTGATTATTATAAGAGTTTGTAATAATAAGAAGTGATTCCAATGATCATAATTACAAAAAAGATGAGGTATAATGTTGCAAGTAAGATATTTATATCAGAAATTAAGTAACCACTTGAAGTGTAATTATCTGAAATTTTGTAGATACTTTTCTTGGTGAAGCATTTACTTAAGTATCTGTATAATAAGTAAATGAGATAACCACATAAACATCCGAGAATGCTACCACAAAGAATATCACCAGTAAAATGTACTCCTAAATATATTCTGGAATATGAATTGAGTATTGCCCATAATAATAATGACAACGTTAGTTCTTTCTTTTTCAGCAGTAAAGAAACGAAAGTAAATATTCCAAACGAGTTAGCTGCGTGGCTTGATATAAAACCGTATGCTCCTCCCCTATACCCATTAACAATATCAACCAAATACATTATTTCAGGATCTTGAGTGGGACGGAACCGTTTGAAAAAAGGCTTAAAGAAACCAGATGATATTCTATCACATAGGAATATAACTAATGCAATCATTAATAGAATCAGTAAAGTTTCTTTTAACTTGTTGTTTTTGATGAGAACATACAATAACATCATGGCTAAAGGAATCCATATAATGGTACTGGTATATATCCACATAAAACCATCCCAAAATGTAGAGTTACTCCCGTTTAAAGCTAAAAATACATGTTTGTCGTATTCAATGAGTTGTTGTATATTTATCATAGTAGTTATTTACGGGTTAATCAAATTATCTCAATTACATTTGCAGGAACCCATCCCACATTCCCGTCTTCCAATTTTATTTCTTTCCATTCTTTCATAGAATTATCCGTCACTTGTACTTTCCGTCCTTCATGTAGGATAAATAAGTCAGTACCACTTTCATTCGGTGTACTTTTAACAGTTACACTTGGATTAATAACAATGGCATTTGTTCTGTTAATTAAAGAATCTTTTTGCTGGGAAGCAAATATATTTGTCAGTACAACAAAGATAAATAGTACTATAGAGCTGATAAATCCGATTTTCTTTATAAGAAGCTTTTTTCCAAATATAAAAACTGATAAGCTCATAATTAATAAGATAAAGAATGTGATTCCTAATTTAGACCATGCATTAACTCCCATATAGTTGATAAGAGATTTAATCCATGTCACAAAAAAAACTTCCGGTACAGGTTCTACTTTATCCACTGTTTTGCTCCTTGCTAAATCCAAATTAAAACGAATATCGTTATCACCTGGTTTAAGTAGTAATGCACGTTCATAATTTAAAATAGCTTTAGCAATATTGTCTGCTTTATAATAGCTGTTACCTAAATTATAATATAGATCAGCAGATTCACCTTGCTGAAGTAAATCTTCATATATTTGAATGGCTGATACATAATCATTCTTTGCATAAGCACTATCACCAGTCGCTTTTGTAGTTTCTCCAGCTTTTACAGTAGAAAACTCATTTTTATGTGACACAGTGCCTACAGTATCAATAGCTAATGAATCCTGTCCAAAAGAAATAGTGGAATATATAAGTCCTAATGCTAAAAATAATGTCTTTTTCATCTTGTAATCTATTTCTGTTAATGTTTAATAGAATTCTCCATTTTACTCATTACATCTATGGCAGAGGAATATACATTATCCATGGCTGCATTTTCATCTCCCGGAGCATATCTTGCAAATTCACATTGATTTAAAGCTTCGATAAACTCTTTAATCAAATCTGCCTGAACACCATATTTATTTAGTTCATATTCTATATTATCTTTAGACAACTTAGATACAGGAATGTTCAGCTTATCACTGATATATCCCCACAAAGCCCTCATGACTTCATCATAGAACTGATCTTTCTTATTTTCTGCCAATAGTTTTCCGGCAAGTTTCATACGTTTAGTTGCTACTTTGTTAGCTTTTTTGGTTCGAACTTTTGCGACATTGGCATTTTCAATAGCTTGCTTTCTGTAAATTATGACAAATACTATAAATAAGCAGAAAGGTATGATGTACCATAAGTAATATGCCAAAGAACCAAATAAGAAATTACCTTTGGGAGTTAATGCCGTATCACCCATTTTAATGAAACGTATATCGTTTCCTAATACTTTCAGATCTTCTTTATTGGTGAAGTTTGCTATAACCTGATCAGCATTTCCTGCTCCTTTCTCAACCTTCACTTCATATTCTTCGGTTTTCAGTGTTTTATAACTTTTAGTTTTTAAATCGAAATAAGAGAAATCGACAGAAGGAATCTTATAAGTACCGGCACTACGAGGTACTGCTAGATATTCGATTACTTTGCTTCCGGATAAACCTTCCTTGGTCAGTGAGAATTTATTATCCACTTTTGGATCATATGTCTCAAAATCTTTAGGAAAAGCTACTTCAGGGTTATTTATAAGTTTCAGGTTACCAACTCCGGAGATTATTAATTTTACAGTTAGTGCATCATTTGTTTTAAGTTCTTTGGTATTTATGGAAGAACTGATAGAGAACTCTCCTACTCCACCCGAGAAATTTGCAGGTTTTCCCGAAGGTAATTGCATAACGTTTACTGTTACTTTAGGAGTTGCTACAGTTTTTTTAATTTCTACATAATTTGAACCTCCATTAAAAAACGCATCGAATGGATCATCTGAAGCAACAGCTTTAGCAACTACAATAACAAATTTGGCAGGATCAATTTCCAATTTACCACTTTGTTGTGGAAAAAGGACAAATTGACGATAAACAATCGTTTGATAGTTACGTCCGTTGTAATGTTCTAAAGAAGCCTGTTTTTTCTGGGGTAAATCTACTTCTTGAGAATGGAATCCTTTAAAATCAGGCATCTTAGCATCATCTAAACCCGCTATATTGACTAATGTATATATTTTGTAAGTTAATAATAGGGCTTCCTGCTCATACACATTGGTTTTACTTACATTTGCGGTAACAAATAAATCATTGCTGGATATACTGTTACCGGATGATGCTTGTGAAGGTCTTCCGGCAGAAGAATTTTGTCTGCTTCCATTATTACTATTTCCACTAGCTTGATCAGGAGGGAGGACTTTAATTTTTACGGAATTTGAAGTAGAAGCTTTGCCATTAATAACAGCCGTAGCACCGGGTACAGTAAAAGTACCTTGTTTATCAGCCATTAAAATGTAAGTGTATGTAACACTACTGTTTGATACTCCATTGATAATCGTTTGACTAAAAGAACGGTTAGGTCCCATTAAAACATCGAAATCCTTAATAGATGGAGCTCGGAAATCTCTAATGTTCTGTGTATTTACAGTATAGGTTAGTTTAAATTGATCTCCACTTGCTACTGCTTCGGGAGCATTTGCAACAAAAGAAGCTTTATCATCTGCCGAAACCTTGGCACCGGCTATAATTAGAATTATAAATAAGAAAATTAGTTTCCTCATCTTTTTGTCTTTTTAATCATCAATAGTTTAATAATTACCAGTCTTTGTCCAGTTTAACACCTTGTACCTGTTGCATCTTTTTAACTTTGTCCTGCACATCTTTTTCATCTTGCATTACTGAGTTAAGCAACTGCTGGGCATTTTCCTTAGACATTTCATTCTCTTTTGGCTGTTGTGGCTTAGGAGGTTGTTGTTGCTGATCTTTCTTTTGATCCTTATTTTGTTCTTGTTCTTTTTGTTGTTGATCTTTCTGTTGCTGATCCTGGTTTTGATTATTGTCCTGGTTCTGTTGGTCTTGTTGCTGATCTTTCAATAATTTCTGTGCCAGTGCAAGATTATATCTCGTTTCATCATCTTTAGGATTATTTCTCAAAGCTTGTTTATATGCCTCAATACATTGTGGGTATTGTTGCGATGCTTGTAAAATAACTCCCATATTATGGTATATCTTAGCTAATTTTGTTTTGTTCTTTTCTACCTTTGAAGCAGCATCATATTGTTCCATTGCCTCTTTCAATTTTTGTTGTTGAGACAAACTTAATCCTAAATTATAAATAGCTTCGGTTGATTTAGGATTTGCATCCAATGCTTTTCTATAATCAACTTCGGCCTTAACATATAAACTGTCATTATATAATTTATTACCGTGACGAAGGTATTCTCTTTCGTTTTTCTGTGCAAAAGTAATATTTGCCAGAAGAAGAAAAACCAAAAGTACAATATATTTCATTCTTGACATATTCATAGATTACTTATCGAAACAATTTGATGTTTTTAAATAATGGATTTTTTCTTTCCATAATAAGCATTTCGCCTAACAACAGAATCAATACAATCCATGCTATTGATTGGAACTGTTCGTCGAATTCTGTGTATACTTTAGTTTCTACGTCAGCTTTGGCAAGTTTGCTAATTTCTTTGCTTAGAGCGCGTTGGGCTGAGTTAGTATTATCAACACGTATATATGCGCCATTACCGGCTTTTGCTATTTCCTGGCACATTTGTTCATTAAGTCTTGTCATAATAACGTTGCCTTCTTTGTCTTTACGAAATTCGTTCTGACCGCCTTCTGCAGGTATAGGAGAACCTTGTGGGGAACCTATACCAAGTACATATACTTGTATTCCCTTTTTTGCTGCTTCTTTAGCTGCTTCCACAGCTCCGCCTTCATGGTTTTCACCATCGGTTATGATAACAATAGCCCGTCCCACTCCTTCTTGGGGAGTAAAACTACGGGTAGCTAAATTGATTGCTGTACCAATAGCTGTTCCTTGTCTTGATATGAGTGATGGATTAATTGATTCCAAAAACATTTTAGCAGATATATAATCGCTTGTTATAGGCAATTGAACAAATGCATCACCGGCAAAAACAATGAGTCCGACTTTATCATTTTCAAACTCGTCAACTAGTCTTGATATTAGTTTTTTAGCTTTTTCAAGTCGATTGGGAGTAACATCTTCGGCAAGCATTGAATTAGAAATATCCAAAGCTATTTCAACTTCTACTCCGCTTCTTTTTACAGTTTCCAACTTGGAACCGAATTGCGGACGGGCAAGAAGGAAAATTGTGAGAGCCATTGCCGTGAGAGTAATCCAAAACTTTATACTTGGACGATATTTAGAAACATCCGGCATAAGTTGGGCAAGAAGCTTGGGATCACCAAATTTCTTTATTGCTTTCCTTTTCTTGTAATTTGAATACAAATAGAAAGCAGCAATGAAAGGCAATATTATAAGTAGATATAAATATGTCGGGTCAGCGAATCGAAACATAATCTATCTTTTTTAATTAAGGTATTTTCTTTAATATAGAATTACGTAATAACACTTCAATAAGAATACAAATAAATGCAACGAAAGCAAACCATTGATATTCTTCTTGCTTCTTACTGTATTCTTTCACATTGAGTTTTGTTTTCTCTAATTTATCAATCTCATGATAGACCTCTTTTAATTTGGAGTTGCTGGTTGCACGGAAGTAGTTTCCATTTGCTGTTCCTGCAATCTGTGTTAAAGTAGATTCATCAATCTCAACCGGCATTTGTACATATTGTATTCCTGCAACGGTAGGATAAGGATATGGAGCCATACCATTAGTTCCTACTCCGATTGTGTAGATTCTGATTCCAAAGCTTTTGGCTATTTCAGCGGCTGTTAATGGAGAAATATCTCCCATATTGTTTGTACCGTCTGTCAGCAGAATTATTACTTTGGATTTTGCTTTACTATCCTTTAAGCGGGTAACGGCATTGGCAATACCCATACCGATAGCCGTACCATCCTGAATTAGTCCTCTTTGTGCGATATCACAACTGATATTATTAAAAAGATTAAGCAGTACGGAATGGTCGACAGTCAAAGGACATTGTGTGAAACTCTCTCCTGCAAAGATTGTCAAACCTATGTTGTCATTGGGACGGCCGTTAATAAATTCGGAAGCAACCTCTTTTGCAGCTTCCAATCGATTTGGCTTCAAGTCTTCTGCAAGCATACTCGTTGATACGTCCATCACCAACATGATGTCAATACCTTCAACTTCGGTGTTTTGCCAATTGTTAGTGGTTTGAGGACGGGCCAATACTATAATAATCATAGCAATAGCAATAATCCTTAATATAAATGGCGCATGAAGCAAGTATAACTTATAACTTTTGGGAGCATGCGCATATACTCGCGTGTCGGAAACCTGAAGAGTTGCTTCACTTTTCTTCCGCTTCAATATATACCATACTATATAAGGTATAAGTAATAGCAGCAAAAATAAATATTCAATATTAGCAAATATCATTGTCTAATTATTTATCGCATTAAAAATACAGTTTGTAAATTCCCATACCAACGTAAACCAACAAACCGGCTATGGCAGCAAATACTACAACAATAGTAGAAAGTAAAATTATTTTCGCTTGTTTTGAACGTTTCTCCTCTATTGTTATTTCCGTAGGTTCCGGTTTCTTGTTTATGGGTTCATCCACTTTTGTTTCATTAATAAAATCAATTGCACTAATAAGATTAGCATCATTTTCATTCATTAATGGATTATGTTTGGCAAATTTTACTAAATCGGCTGTTCCAAACAGGTTTTTCAAATCTTTAATTGATTCTTGATCCTTGAGACTTAATAGTTTATCTATAATCTCAGAAGAAGTCATTTCCATTGCATTAAAGCCGAAACGTCCTTCTATATATGTACGAATAACATCTGTCAATGCAGTGTAATATTCCTTCGGACGATCTTTCTGCCAGTCTTTTTCCGCTTTAATCCGTTCGATGTCTTTCATTGCCTGTTGGTGTGGAGGTAATTTGGGCTCTACTTTGATCTTACGAATAATAGGTTTATTGTCATTGAATCTGATGATTAAGAAAATTACTAAAAGCATCAATGGTATAGCCAATAATGAAGCTAATACTATACCTTTCCAGTCGTCCCATGAAAACGGTGCTTCCATAATTGTTTTCTGAGGGAAGAACTGTTCCGGATGAAGGGTATCTACCGGTACGGAATATACTTTCAGAGCCAATGCTCTCGACTTATATATTTTGTTATCTACTGTTACCTCGAGTGGAGGAAGATAATAAAGAGCAGAATCGAAAGAGGTAATCGTGTATTCCTGAGTGACAAGTAATCGTTGTTTATCATTCAGATATTGAGTATCCGGTTTGGCAACATCAATAACTTCTACTCCTTTTACTATGGTATCATTGAAATGTGGAAATTGAGCTTTTTGCTTTGCATCATAGCTTACTTCCAGCTTTATCTTTGCCTGTTCTCCGATTAAGATCTGAAGGGAATCAATCGAAGCATCAACTGTAACCGACTGCCCTTTAACGAACTGGGTTACAGATAACATGAGGAAAAGCATTATGAATGTATGTCTACTCATCTTCTATTAGTTTCTTTTAGCAAATAAGTTCAAAAGAGCTTTTACATAATCTTGATCGGTACGCACAGATACAGAGTCAACATTACTTTTGGTAAATGCTTCATTTAAAGCGGACTGCTTCTTTATCCACCAATCGTGGTGTGCATTCCGTAGAGCTTTTGATGAAGTATCAATCCATTGTTCATGTCCGGTTTCTGCGTCTTTAACTTTCATCAATCCAATAGACGGAAGTTCTTCTACTCTTCTGTCATATACTTGGATAGCTACAATATCATGTTTGCGGTTGGCTATCGTCAAAGCATTTTTGAAATTCATTTGGTCAATGAAATCAGACAGAATAAAAGCCGTGCACCTTTTCTTGATTACATTAGTCAAGTATTCGATTGCGAGTTTAATATCGGTTCTCTTGCTTTCCGGTTGGAAATCAATAAGTTCGCGTATGATGTATAGAATATGTTTTCGACCTTTCTTGGGAGGAATAAATTTTTCTATTTTGTCCGAAAAGAAAATAACTCCGATTTTATCATTGTTCTGTATTGCCGAGAAAGCAAGTGTAGCAGCAATTTCAGTAACCATATCCTTTTTTAGTTGTTTTACGGTACCAAAGTCAAGACTGCCGGATACGTCAATCAATAACATGACTGTCAATTCGCGTTCCTCTTCATATACTTTCACAAATGGTTTGTGGAAGCGTGCAGTTACGTTCCAGTCTATATCTCTGACATCATCGCCGAACTGATATTCACGAACTTCGGAGAAGGCCATACCCCTGCCTTTGAAAGCAGAGTGATACTGCCCTGCAAAGATATTGTTAGACAATCCCCGTGTCTTTATTTCAATCTGACGAACTCGTTTTATTAAATCACTTGTTTCCATCCTGTTTTCTTAACTATGTTTTTATCTCCTCACAACCGTGATGAAGTTTCCTCATAACCGTGAGGAACTTTCCTCATATCTGTGACGAAACTTCCTCACAACTGTGAGGAGATAATTTTGAATGCACAAAATACTCTTTTCTTCTAATGAAAAAGATTAAGGCACCTCAACTTTATTAAGTATCTTACTTACGATTTCGTCTGAAGTAACGTTGCTTGCTTCAGCTTCATAAGTCAATCCGATACGGTGACGGAGCACATCGTGGGCTACTGCACGTACATCTTCCGGAATCACATAGCCGCGACGTTTAATAAACGCATAAGTGCGTGCTGCAAGTGCCAGATTGATAGAGGCACGAGGTGAACCACCAAAAGCAATCATATCTTTCAATTCTTTCAGATCATACTTTTCGGGGAAGCGTGTTGCAAATACAATATCAACGATGTAACGTTCAATCTTTTCGTCCAAATATACCTGACGAACAACTTTACGTGCTTCGAGTATTTCTTCTGCTTTGAGAATTGGTTTCACATTAAACTTTTCACCATTAATATTTTGACGGATAATTAGTTTTTCTTCTTCTTGTTTCGGGTAGTCAATAACTACTTTCAGCATGAAACGGTCTACCTGGGCTTCGGGAAGTGGATAAGTTCCTTCTTGTTCAATAGGGTTCTGAGTAGCCAATACCAAGAATGGTTCGGGAAGCAGGAATGTTTCTTTGCCGAGAGTTACTTGTCTTTCTTGCATAGCTTCGAGCAAAGCACTTTGTACTTTGGCAGGAGCACGGTTAATTTCATCTGCTAAAACGAAGTTTGCAAAGATAGGTCCTTTCTTAACAACAAACTGTTCGTCTTTCTGACTGTAAATCATTGTACCGATAACGTCGGCAGGTAAAAGGTCGGGAGTAAACTGGATTCGGCTATATTTAGCATCGATCAGTGAAGCCAGTGTTTTGATTGCCAATGTTTTTGCCAAACCGGGAACACCTTCTAACAGTACGTGTCCATCCGAAAGCAAACCAATTAACAAGGATTCTACTAAGTGTTTTTGTCCTACAATAACCTGATCCATACCCATCATCAGATTGGTAACGAATCCGCTCTGTCTTTCAATTCGTTCATTCAGTTCACGAATATCAATAGATTCAGCCATACAATTATAATTTTATTATTATGATTACTTATGTAACGCAAGTATAAACATACACAGTCTGTACTGTTTAACTTTTCGACGTCCAAAAATACATCATATAATTAACAGGCGCAACTAAAATTTATTAAAAAAAGAAACAGATGTCCCCGTTTTAAGACATGTTTGGATAAAATAATTTAAGTAAACGGGGATTAGGTTGTTTTCACAGGAGGTTACTGTTGTTTATCTCTTAATGCCGGTATCCTTAAAGTGATGCCGGAAGGCACCCGGTTAGGATTCTTAATGACATCCCTGTTATATTTAAGAATGTAAGGCCAAAGGTCTTTTGTTTCATAGAAACGTTTGGACACCATGGTTAAAGTTTCTCCCGATCCTAATTTATAAGTTGTCATTGTTCCTACAATTACATAGCTTGTAGAATCCGGTATTACATTGTCGAATCCTTTACGAACTCCTGTAATGAATGTTTTTGTAGTATCATCCATTTCAGTTTCTTGTTGGATTTTCTGAGTTGCACGTAGCATTGTGTCTTGGGCTTCCTTTTCCAGATTTTCAATGGTTTGATCTAAAGGACCGTTTGCAGGAACGGCAGATTTATTCTCTTTGACCTCTTGTTTGGGTTCTGGTAACCATTGGCTGATGGTTTCCGGTTTATAGATATAAAAAAGGGTGGCGCAAATAACTAAAACAAATAGAATTATAACAGCTATGAAATACCCTATATTCTTTTTAGAAGGTGTTTTTTCTACAGGGATAATTGGTTCTTCTGTTTCATTTGCAACAATTGAAGATTCAATCTTTTCTTCTTCTTTAATTGCCGCAACTTCTTCTTCAATAATTTTAGGTTCTTCTTTTTTAGCAACGGGTGCTTTTACAGAAGGAAACATATTCTTATTAGCTTCCAGTTCAGCAGCAATAATTTGTTCTTTTGTCTTTTGAATGGTTTCTACTTTGGGAGATTCAATAACTTTTTCCTGAGTAATTTCTTCCTGTTCTTCTTCCCCATCTTCATCTTCTGTCACCGGAGTATCATCAAGAACTGTTTCATCGTTGAGCACTACTGTTTCAAAATGGGCAAAAGGTTTGTTTATCAAATCCTTGACATTGGTTTCCGGAGTAAATGATACTTTGGTATGGCCTTCAATCTGAATACGTTCGCCGGTATTGACATTTACACTCTCCCGGCTTTCAACCTTGGTAAGTTTGAAAGTACCCAGTCCTTTGATCTTTACGTATTGATCGGACTCCAAAGCCTCTTCTATTAGATTGAAAAGCTCTTTAACAAAAGCTTCCGCATCTTTTTTAGTGATTCCGTGCTTCTCGGCTAATGTATCTATAAGGTCTTGTATTCCAATTCTTTCGCTCATGATAAAAGGATATGATTATTTAAACTTATCTTTAAGGACGGTACTTGGCTTATAACTTAAAACTAATTTTGGAGGAACCAGCATACGTTGCTTGGTAGTGGGATTTACGGAAATACGTTCGGCTTTCTTTTTCACTTCGAAAGAGCCGAATCCCTGAATAACCACCGTGTTATCTTCCTCCAACTGCTTTACTACGGTTGAAACAACTGAAGCAACTAATTCGGAAGTATCTTTGGCTGTATATCCAAGCCTTCTTGACAGTTCTGCAATAAATTCTTTATTATTCAAAGTAAATGAGTCTTAATTCGTTGCTATATTACTAAATATCTGCGAACTAAACAAATATTTACAGATAAATGTTTTCTTTCTCCAATCAAATGATTTTGGCATACAAATCAAAATCATCTGCATTTATAATCTCGGTCTGATAGAATTCCCCTATCTTTAAGTTATGGTTTTCTTTCTCTATTAATACTTCGGGATCTACTTCCGGTGAGTCGAATTCTGTTCTTCCGATATAATAATCACCTTCAATGCGATCTATGATTACTTTCATTGTTTGCCCGATTTTAGCTGCACTGAGTTCCGCAGAGATACTTTGCTGAATATCCATTAATTCACTTAGTCGCTTTTGCTTCACTTCACCGGGGACAGAGTCTTCATAAGCTTCGGCTGAATAAGTTCCTTCTTCTTCGGAATATGCAAAAGCTCCCATTCTGTCGAAACGTGCCTTGCGTACGAACTCTTTCAATTCTTCAAAATCTTCTTCTGTTTCTCCCGGATGTCCCACCATTAAAGTTGTGCGTAAATGAATGCCCGGAACTTCCGTTCTGAACTTTTCTATTAATTGATAGGTTTCTGCTTTAGTCACATGTCTGCGCATCTTAGCGAGCACATTATCACTAATATGCTGCAAAGCTATGTCCATGTAGTTGCAAACGTTTTTTCTTTCACGCATTACGCGGAATAAATCTTCCGGGAAATGAGCAGGATAAGCATAATGTAATCTGATCCACTCTACTCCGGGAATATCGGAAATCTTTTCTATCAGTTCGGGAAGCATTTGTTTTTTATACAAGTCCACCCCATAATAGGTTAATTCTTGTGCAATAACTTGAAACTCTTTTACTCCCTTTCCAACGAGGTATTTTACTTCTTCGAGGATGTCCTCCATCGGGCGTGAAATATGTTTGCCTGTGATAATTGGAATTGCGCAATATGAACACTGCCTGTCACAACCTTCCGATATTTTCAAATAAGCGTAATGATGAGGAGTGGTTAATGTGCGTTCTATGTGAATGTCATTATTATAAGCCTTACCTAAGTCTTTTAGTAATTCAGCCCAATTGAATTTTCCATAGAATTTATCCACTTGTGGTATTTCTACTGCTAATTCCTTTAAATATCTTTCGGAAAGGCAGCCCATGACAAAGAGTTTTTTCAGTTTTCCTTCTTCTTTGGCTTGTGCAAATTCCAAAATCATATTGATGGACTCCTCTTTTGCATCGCCGATGAAACCACAAGTATTGATTACCGCTATTTCACCTTTTGGGCTTTCTGCATCATGAGCGACAGAATAACCGTTATCTTCTAACTGTCTGATTAACTGCTCGGAATCAACAAGGTTCTTGGAACATCCAAGAGTGATTATATCAATGGTGTTTTTTCTCATTTATTTTCTCCAAATAAAGAATCCACAAATTCTGATTTGCGGAATACTTGCAAATCTTCGATTCCTTCGCCAAGCCCGATGTATTTTACCGGAATTTTAAATTGGTCGGATATACCTATTACTACACCGCCTTTGGCAGTACCGTCAAGTTTGGTGATAGCCATGGCTGTAACTTCGGTAGCAAGAGTGAATTGTTTAGCCTGCTCGAATGCATTTTGTCCGGTTGAGCCATCCAGCACCAACAAAACTTCATCAGGTGCATCGGGGACAACTTTGCGCATTACATTCTTGATTTTGGTAAGTTCGTTCATCAGGTTTACTTTATTGTGAAGACGACCTGCAGTGTCGATAATGACTACATCGGCATCGTTTGCCACAGCAGAACTTAAAGTGTCGTAGGCTACGGAAGCAGGATCTGCTCCCATCTTTTGTTTGATAACCGGCACTCCTACTCTTTCTCCCCAAACAACCAATTGCTCAACAGCTGCAGCGCGGAATGTATCGGCAGCTCCCAGATATACTGATTTACCTGCTTTTTTAAATTGGTATGCCAATTTACCGATAGTGGTAGTCTTTCCCACTCCGTTTACCCCTACAACCATGATTACATAAGGTTTCTTTTCATTTGGTAAACTGAAATCTTCGGCATCTACCGTATTGTTTTCGGTAAGCAAAGCAGCTATTTCTTCGCGAAGAATACTGTTAAGCTCTTCCGTGTTTACATATTTATCATTGGCAGCTCTTTTCTCTATACGTTGTATGATATTTAAAGTAGTTTCCACCCCAACGTCTGAAGTAATAAGGACTTCTTCCAGATTATCCAGAACCTCATCATCTACTTTTGACTTACCAGCAACAGCACGGGCAATCTTACTGAATACACTTTCTTTGGTCTTTGACAATCCTTTGTCTAAGGTTTCTTTCTTTTCTTTTGAGAAAAAATTAAATAATCCCATACTTACAACTTTTTACTAAAATAACTTTGGTACAAAGATATAACAATTCGGAGAGGTTGCAAAAAAAAACTTCCTCTCATTTATCACAATGAGAGGAAGTTTTTGTCAGTTGCCGTAAGATAGCAACGATTATTTCTTGAAGAAATCTTGTACTTGTTCGTTAGGAACCATTTGTTCATCGAAAATGTATGCTCCAGTCTTCGGAGATTTAACCATTTTGATAACCTTTGTATAAGAACGTCCTTCCTTACTACCTGTTTGGAGGGTTGCTACTGTTTTCTTTGCCATGGGTTAATCTTATTTAATTTCTTTATGTACTGTTACTCTTTTCAAAATTGGGTTGTATTTCTTCAACTCAAGTCTTTCAGTAGTATTTTTTCTGTTTTTTGTTGTAATGTAACGAGATGTACCCGGCATACCACTGTCCTTGTGTTCTGTACATTCAAGGATCACCTGTACTCTATTACCTTTTGCCTTCTTTGCCATAAGTCTTTTTCTCCTAAAATTTAAGCAATTACTTTAATGCTTTTCCAATCACAAAATCCTTTAGTTACTGCATCGTTCAATGCTGCATCCAATCCTTTTTTATTAATCACGCGCAGACCAGCAGCACAAATGCTCAAGCTAATCCAGCAATCCTGTTCTACATAATAGAACTTCTTTGTAAACAAGTTCAAGTCAAAGGTTCTTTTTGTTCTTCTCTTTGAGTGTGAAACGTTGTTGCCAATCATGGCTTTCTTTCCGGTAATTTGACAAATTTTTGACATTGCTATCTTATTTTTTATAGTTTTTATCTATACTTCTTTCAAACAGAGCGCAAAGTAAGCACTTTTATCTGTATAAAACAAGTAATTTGTAAATAAAATCACTTTTATCTCTCAATTTTCCCCTTTTAATAGCAATTTATGCAATAATAGCAGGGCATTTTTAGTGGCTTTAAGGATGTTTTCTTCTCTTCCCTTATCACCTTCCAGTTTTTGTGTGAGTGTTCTGTTTTTATACGTTGCAGCTATCCAAACGGTTCCTACAGGCTTTTCCTTGCTTCCTCCTCCCGGACCGGCAATCCCTGAAGTGGTAATTGCACAGTCGGTATTCAACGATTTCATCGCACCTTTTGCCATTTCAATAACAGTTTCTTCGCTAACGGCTCCATGCTTCTGCAAAGTGGTTTCTTTAACATGGAGTAATTTCATCTTTATTTCATTGGAGTAAGCTACTATGCTGCCTTTGAAATAATCCGAACTGCCCGCAATGGCTGTAATGGAAGCTGCTATATTCCCGCCTGTGCAGCTTTCGGCGGTCGACATCGTTTCATTCCTTTCTCTGAGGATTTCTCCGATTGATTGGCTTATTTCTTTTATTTCAGCATCCATTTTTTTACTTATATTATATATGTATCAGATAATCACTCTCGAATAAGCAGGCAATTCTATGGAGCAGAAATCTTTATCCTGATATTTGAAATAGCCTGTAATGGCTATCATAGCCGCATTATCGGTGGTGAAACTGAATTTGGGAATATATATCTTCCAACCATATTTCTCTGCATGTTCACGGAAAGCGTTCCGTAAACCGTTGTTGGCAGATACTCCCCCTGCAACTGCAACTTCTTTGATTTTCAGTTCTTTTGCCACTTTTCTCAGTTTGTCCATCAGAATATCCACTACTGTGGCTTCAAGTGATGCCGCCAAGTCTGTTTTATGATGTTCGATGAAATCGGGATCTTCTTGCAACCAGTCACGAAGTGAATAAAGGAATGATGTTTTCAATCCGCTGAAACTGTAATTATATCCCGGAATATGAGGTTTGCTGAAAGTATATGCTTTCGGGTTTCCTTGTCGTGCCAGTTTATCGATGATAGGTCCGCCGGGATAACCCAATCCCATGACTTTGGAGCATTTGTCGATAGCTTCCCCCGCTGCATCGTCAATTGTTTGCCCCAAAACTTCCATGTCATTATATGCTTTCACCAAGATTATTTGCGAATTCCCACCGGATACAAGCAGGCAAAGGAAGGGGTATTTAGGTTGATCCGTATCTTCAACCGATTCTTTAATAAAATGAGCTAATACGTGAGCATGCAAGTGGTTAACATCAATTAAAGGAATATTTAGAGAGCGTGCAAAACCTTTGGCAAAGGAGACACCGACAAGCAATGAGCCCATTAGCCCGGGACCTCGCGTAAAAGCAATTGCGCTCAATTCTTCCTTGCTTACTCCTGCCCTTTTTAAGGCTTCGTGCACCACCGGGACAATGTTTTGCTGATGAGCTCGTGAAGCAAGTTCGGGTACCACTCCACCATAAGCTTCATGTACAGCCTGGCTTGATACTACGTTTGACAATAGCACACCGTTCTTGATAACGGCTGCCGATGTATCATCACAAGATGATTCTATACCTAATATGATTGTATCCATATCCGTTTACTTAAAAATTAGTGCAAAAGTAATGCTTTTTAAAGAGAAACAGCCTTTATGCTTCAATTATTTATCTTCAATTACAAATTTGATACTTCCGGTGTTTTGATCACTTGACAGTTGTCGAGCATTCACTTGACAACTGTCAAGTGGTTAAGTGACAATTGTCAAGTGAGTACGTGACAGTTGTCGAGCGGTTTGTCATCATGCACGAATCAACCTGCAATTACCCTGTAATAAGTACGAATATCAGCTATAAAAAATAAATCGAAAGCAAATTTTCATAAACATTTCAGGGTTAAAACGCCAAAAGGGTGACGGCAAACGGTAAAAGTGACACTGACAGAAAAGTTACAATCACCCTTGAAAACACTTATAGCAAGGAGAAACAGAAATTTGGTGACGGGTGACGGTAACTTTTTAAAAACTTTTATTTTAGATGATTATTCCTTAATGTGTTAATATCTCCAATCCGTTATCAGTCATAAGGAAAGTGTGCTCCCATTGTGCAGAAGGCTGTTCGTCTTCGGTGACTACCGTCCATCCGTCTTCTTCGTCTATAAACACTTCATAAGTTCCCATGTTTATCATGGGTTCGATAGTGAAAACCATTCCCGGAACAAGCAGCATGCCTGTTCCCTTCCGTCCGAAGTGTTCTACATCGGGTTCTTCGTGAAATTCCAAACCTACTCCGTGCCCGCATAAATCCCTTACTACTGAAAAACCATTTTTCTCGGCATGTTTCTGGATTGCATTACCTATATCACCAACGAAGCCAAAAGGTTTGGCGACTTGCATACCAATTTCCAAACATTCTTTGGTGACTCTCACCAGCTTTTCTTTTGCAGGGGTTGTTTTCCCGATGATGAACATGCGGGAAGCATCGGAAAAATAGCCATCCAATATGGTAGATACATCTACATTAATAATATCGCCTTCTTCCAGAATCTCGTCTTCGCTTGGGATTCCGTGGCAAACGACTTCATTGATAGAAGTACAGACACTCTTTGGAAACCCTTCGTAATTCAACGGGGCGGGGATTGCTCCGTGTGATACGGTATAGTCATAAACTAATTTATCTATCTCGGCAGTAGACATCCCCGCCTTGATTTCTTTTTCTATCAAATCCAGTACTCCTGTATTAATAACTCCACTTTTGCGGATTCCTTCGATTTGTTCGGGAGTTTTGATTAATTTTCTACTTGGAACTAAATGTCCTTTATTCTGGAAGTATAGTACTTTCTTATCTAATTCGGTGAGGGGCTGTCCTTTAATCGGATGCCAGTTATTGACTCTTTTTTTAAACATGGTTGTTTACCTTTCTTTTTCTTTCGGATTTCAAAGGTATAATTAAATCTGTAAAGGAGGATAAAAAATGAGCTATTTTTACAGAATGGTAGCTTTTATTTAAAGTCGAAACTTAATTGTTCGGCATATCCGAAGGGAGTATCTTCACGGGGATTGGAAACGGACAAACCTATCAATCGAATGGAGTGATCGGTTAAATCGATTTCTTTTAACAAGGATTTTGCCAGAGGAAGTATTTCTTTCAATGTAGTTAAATGATGCTCCACACTGATACAACGTGTCTTTTGTATAAAGTCGTTGAATTTTATCTTTAAGGTAAGTGTGTTGCCTTTGAAACCGGAGCGTTCCAATCTTCCGATAAGTTCTGTTGCTACATGATAGAGTTCAATTATAATGGATGAATTCAGGGTAATATCTTTATCGAGAGTGTGTTCGCATCCAACCGATTTACGTATTCTTACCGCTTCTACCGGACGGGTATCTATTCCGTGTGCGAAGTCATAATATAAAGCTCCCGTCTTCCCGAACTGACGGGTTAGAAATTCTAAACTACATTCCCTTAACTGTTTCCCGTTATGTATTCCTAAAGAATGCATTTTATTTGCCGTTACTTTTCCTACTCCCCAAAAAGATTCGATGGATAGTTTACTGATAAACTCTAAAGCTTGGTCGGGATGGATAGTGCACAGTCCGTTTGGTTTTCGGTAGTCGGAAGCAATTTTGGCAAGAAACTTATTATAAGATATTCCGGCGGATGCAACAAGATGAAGCTCGTCCCAGATTCTTTTCTTGATAGCTTTCGCTATATCTACTGCAAGAGGGATGTTTTGTTTGTTTTCCGTAACATCCAAAAATGCTTCATCAAGTGAGAGAGGCTCAACCAAATCGGTGTATTCATGGAATATTTCATGAATTTGTGCAGACACTTCTTTATATACGCTCATCCGTCCGGGAATAAATACCACATCGGGACAAAGCCTTTTGGCCTTAACGGACGACATGGCAGAACGAATGCCATATTTACGGGCTTCATAGCTGGCGGCAGCTACTACTCCCCTTTCTTCGGCACGTCCTACCACTAAAGGTTTTCCCCGGTATTCGGGATGATCACGAAGTTCCACAGATGCATAGAAAGCATCCATATCCACGTGGATAATTTTTCTTTCTGTTTGCTGAACCGGATTTGCCATTCAGGCTATAATCTCCACTCTGTTATTATCTGTATCTAATACAACACTTTCAAAGTAACCGTCTCCCGAAGTTCTGGGCTCTCCTACAATCTTGAATCCGTCTTTTCTTAATCTTTCCGTTAATTCCAAAACTTTCTCTTTACTTCCTACACAAAAGGCAAAATGACAAATGCCCAGATATTCTTTGTTTGCATTATATTTACTCTCTTTCACATCTACCCGTCTCATGATTTCGAGGGTTGTGTCGTTGCCATCGAAACTAATGAAATAAGATTCGAATCCTTTGGTGGGGTTTATGTACTTCTCGTTGCTCTTTCCATTAAAATAGGTAGTATAGAAGTCTTTTTGTTCTTCTAACTGGTTTGTCCACAGTGCTATATGAGATATTTTCATAAGAATGTAATTAAAGATTCATTTACTGCAAAAATAATGTTTTACCCCGATTAATCGACCGATTTAGGATTCTTTTATAAAAAGAAACAAACTCTTTCCGTGCAGGGATTGTTATCATGCCATAATTATGTAAATATAAAAACTTAGTAGTATGGAAACTTTATTTGAAAGACTTGATTATGCGGTAAAGAACTGGTGGGTATCATTGCTCTTAGGACTTTTGTATGTAGCAGTGGCGCTATGCCTTTTATTCGCTCCGCTTAGCAGTTATGTAGCATTGAGCGTAATATTCAGTATTACCATATTGGTCAGCGGTATTTTGGAAATACTGTTTGCTGCCACCAACCGTAAAACAATCAGCAGTTGGGGATGGTATCTTACCGGAGGTATCATTGATTTGATTTTAGGTATTTTCCTTGTTGCCTATCCGGCATTGAGCATGGAAGTAATTCCTTTCGTAGTGGCATTCTGGTTAATGTTCCGCGGATTTAGTGCAATAGGTTATTCTATGGATTTACAACGTTACGGAACCCGTGATTGGGGGTGGTATCTTGCATTCGGTATTCTTGCAGTACTTTGCTCGTTCGCTATTATTTGGCAGCCGGGTGTAGGTGCATTATCTATCGTATATATGCTTGCTTTTACTTTCCTTATCATCGGATTCTTCAGAATCATGCTTTCTTTCGAATTTAAGAGCTTGCATAAGAAAAGTCAGAAACTACATAGCAATGGTGACGGTGTCATATTGTAGTGATTAGTTATATTTGTTGATTTGGACCGGATATGGGCTCTGTTTTTTGCCTATATCCGGTTTTTACTTTTTTCAATATCTAAAAAGATTAGAAAAACTGCCTTCTTTCTGCGAAGCAATGCAGTTTATTGATTATTTTTGTTGGCTAAAGTAAAATACCGGTATATATCAGAACGCTAAGAAGAATAGTCAGAATATTCCTAGGGGTAATAATAGGCCTTTACCTTGGAATTATATTGTTGTTGAACATTCCTGCTGTCCAACACAGGTTGTCTATTTTGGTAGCTAAAGAATTGAAGAACGTATTGAACACAGAACTCAGCATCGGAAGAATAGATATAGGTTTGCTGAACCGAATTATTATAGACGATGTTTTGCTGAAAGATCAATCGGGAAAAGAGATGCTTAAAGTCACCCGTTTGTCTGCTAAGTTTGATATAATACCTCTTTTCAATGGTAAGATAGCTATCAGCAGTGTTCAGTTATTCGGTTTTAATATAAGTCTGAATAAACTAACCCCCGAATCAAAACCTAATTTCCAGTTCGTACTTGATGCTTTTGCTTCCAAAGATACGGTAAAGAAAGAAAGCAATTTGGATTTACGTATCAACTCCGTTCTTATTCGACGTGGGAAGTTAGCTTATGATGTATTATCCGAACCCGAAACTCCCGGAAAGTTTAATGCAAAGCATGTTAAAGTTCAAAATATTATAGCCAACATTTCTTTGAAGGTTTTACGTAAAGACTCGGTGAATGCCTATATCAAACGGCTGAGTCTGGAAGAACAGTCGGGATTTGATTTACAGAAACTGTCTTTAAGAGTTTTAGGCAATACGAAACAAACCAAGATTGAGAATTTTGCAATAGCGTTGCCTAACACCATGCTTCAGATGGACACTATTTCTTTTAAGTATGATAGCTTGGGAGGACTTAAGAATGTGGCTAAAGATGTTCGTTTTGCAGGAAAAATGCTGCCGTCTTATGTTACGCTGAAAGATATTTCATGTTTTGTTCCTGCTTTGGGCAATTTTGCAGACCGACTTGATTTGGATATGGAATTTGACGGGACGGTAGACCAACTGAATTGTCCTCGTTTACAGGTATCGGTTGACGATAATATACTGATCCGAGGGGATGTAGGTTTTCAAGACCTTTCCAATACAGCCGATGCTTATGTTTATGGGAAACTGTCGAGGTGCGATTTGAATCGTGCCGGAGTGGATTTTGTTATCCGTAATTTGGCAAAAGATTATTCGGGAACTCCTGCGATATTGAAACGTCTTGGCGATGTATCGTTCCGGGGAGAGGTTTCCGGGTATTTCAATGATTTGGTTACTTATGGAGTTGTACGAACAAGTATCGGTTCTGTAAGAACTGACGTGAAGTTGAGCTCTAATAAAGAAAAGGCTTATTTCAGTTATTCGGGAAGTGTGAAAACAGACGATCTTGAATTGGGTAAATTATTGGGTAATGACAAGGTAGGTAGCATAAACTTCAATCTGGATGTGAAAGGAATGCATTATAAACATCAACTGCCAAGCATAAACATGAAAGGGCTTATTACTTCCGTTGAATATAGTAAGTACAACTATGAAAACATAGAGCTTGACGGTGAATATAAAAGAGGAGGTTTTGACGGAAAGATTTCTTTGAACGATCCTAACGGGAAAATATTATTAAACGGTAATTTTAATCTTGCTCAAAAGGTTCCTACATTCAATTTTAAAGCCGATGTGAGAAAACTGCATCCCAATGCTTTGAATCTGACGAAGAAATACGAGGATTCCGAATTTTCTTTGAAAATGGATGCCAATTTTACCGGAAATTCCATTGATAATATGATTGGGGAGATAAATGTGGATAGTATTTCATTTAAAGCTCCTGCAAAAGACTTCTTTATGAAGAATATGAATATCACTGCAACGCAGAATGGGGATGGGGAAAAGCAACTGTCTTTGAATTCTGAATTTATAACTGCAGTTATAAAAGGAAAATACTCATATCAAACAATACCTTTAAGCGTTCTTAAAACGGTGGAGCGCTACATCCCTTCCCTACTCTCTATTAATAGTAAAAAGAAAGAACCTGATAATGATTTCAGTTTCGATGTTCACGTTTATAATACTAATATATTGACGGAAGTTTTTGATATTCCGCTGACTGTATATACACATTCCACTGTAAAGGGATATTTTAATGATAAGGCACATAAACTTCGTATTGAAGGCTATTTTCCCAGTTTTAAGTATAAGGAGAACTGGTTTGAATCGGGAATGATACTTTGTGAGAATCCGTCCGACCAGATAAATTGTCGTGTGAGAGCAAGCAATCACATGAAAAAGGGTTCTGTGCTCAACTTGTCTGTTGATGCAATAGCGCAGAATGATATTTTAAAAACATCCATAAATTGGGGTAACGATGGTCAGGTTACTTACAGTGGAAAATTCTCGGCTATAACCAATTTCTTTAAAACTGCCGGTGAACATCCTATATTGCAGGCAAATATTGATGTACAACCTACCAAAGTCATATTGAATGATTCCACTTGGAACATTCATCCTTCCCGTATTGCGATAGATTCGGGCAGGGTGTATATTAATAATTTCCTGTTTAATCATAAAGACCAGTATCTTCGTATAAATGGTAAGTTAACAAAGAATGCGGAAGATACCGTCAAAGTTGACTTGAAGGATATAAATCTCAGCTATGTGTTCGATATTGTTCAATTCCACTCGGTGGATTTCGGTGGAATGGCTTCCGGAACGGCAACTGCAAGTGGAGTATTTAAGAATCCGGAAATGAATGCAAAGCTTTTTGTGAAAAACTTCTCGCTAAATCAAGGGATATTGGGTAACATGAATATATATGGAACCTGGGATAAAGAGGTCGAAGGTATTTCTCTGGATGCCGATATGAAAGAAGAAGGTATTTCTCATACAACGGTGAAAGGATATGTATCTCCTAAAAGAAAAGGGCTTGATTTACATATCGGGGCAGACAGTACTAACATTGCGTTTCTTCAACGTTTTATGAAAAGTATTGCATCTGATGTACATGGACGTGCCAATGGAAAAGTAAGATTATTCGGAGGATTCAAATCCTTGAACCTTGACGGTGCCGTATATGCTGATGCGGGATTTAAGATCGATGTATTGAATGCAGGATTTCTTTTGAAAGATTCTGTCCGCCTGATACCCGATAATATACAGTTCAGAAATGCAAGAGTGTTTGACACGGAAGGGCATGAAGGTACGGTGAATGGAGATTTGTTCCACCATAATCTGAAAGATCTCTCCTATCGTTTCCAGATGAGTGCCAATAATATGCTGGTCTTTAATACAAAAGAAGATCCCGATTTTCCTTTTTATGGAACAGTTTACGGTACGGGCAATGTGCAATTAAACGGTTCTTCCGAGGGATTAAATGTAGATGTGGCAATGACTACCAACCGGAAAACAAACTTTGTTTACATGATTGGGGGAACGTCCTCTGCTGCAAGCAATCAGTTTATTACATTCATAGATAAAACTCCTAAACGCCAGACAAGAGATTCCATTCCAATCATAGAGGATATTCATAAGCCTGTTGAGGAACCTGATATACCAATGGATATAAGATTGAATATACTTGTGGATGCTACCCCTGATGCCACTATGAAGTTAGTAATGGATCCTGTTGCGGGAGATTATATCGGTGGCCGTGGTAATGGAAATATCCGCATAGACTTTTATAATAAAGGCGATGTGAAAATGTTCGGTAGCTACACAATTACACAAGGGGTATATAAGTTCAGCTTGCAGGAAGTCATTCGCAAAGATTTTACCATTAATTCGGGAAGCACCATTACATTTAATGGTGATCCGTTTGATGCTAACCTTGATATACGGGCTGCCTATACGGTAAACTCGGCATCATTGAGCGATTTGGGTATCAATTTCAATCAGCAGAATAACGTAAAAGTAAATTGTTTGATGGACTTAACCGGCAATTTGCTGAAACCGAATTTACAGTTTGACATAGAATTGCCAAATGATAACGAAGAAGTCAAGAATGCTGTAAAGAGTGCTATCAGTACGGATGAACAGATGAATATGCAAATTCTTTATTTGTTGGGAATAGGTAAGTTCTATACTTATGATTACAACAATAACGGGCAGTCTTCCAATGCGATGAGTTCGGTACTGTCTTCTACCATTTCGGGACAGTTGAATAATATGCTGTCTCAAGCCATAAACAGCAGTAACTGGAATTTTGGAACTAACCTGAGTACCGGAGATAAAGGTTGGACTGATATGGAGATAGAAGGCATACTTTCCGGTCAGCTATTGAATAACCGCTTGTTGATAAACGGTAATTTCGGCTATCGTGACAACCCAACAGCCAACACAAATTTTGTGGGCGACTTCGATATAGAGTATCTTTTGACTAAATCGGGGGATATTCGCCTAAAAGCATATAATCAGACGAATGACCGTTATTTTACCAAAACTACTTTGACTACCCAAGGAGTAGGTCTTATCTATAAGAAAGATTTCAATACTTGGAAAGAATTGTTTAGAAGGACATTCAAAAAGAAAGCCGAAAGCAAGCAGTCGGCCGATACGATAAAGAAAGATACGGTTACTATTCCGCAATCCAAGAATAAAAGGGAGAGATAGGAACTTAACTGATGTCCTGCAATTCTACTAACTTGTTGACAATGGCATAAATTGTCAGTCCGGAAGGACTGTGTATCTGTAATTTCCTTGCAATATTTCTGCGATGTGTGATTACCGTATGGATAGACAGATATAATTTTTCTGCTATTTCTTTATTGGTCATCCCTTTCACCACACAAACTATGATTTCTTTTTCTCTTTGGCTGAGTGATTCCAATTCGGAGTCTTCGTCATTGGAAGAAAGATTTCTTAGTTTGGTTATCTTCCGGTACAGAACATCTATATCGTCATATACTGAGATTGTATCATCATAATTTTTTAAAAGAGTGTTGTCTATTACAGAGCAGACCAACGAAATACATTTAGTGTGGGCAGACTTTTCTTCTTTGAATTTGCCAATATCGAACCAACCTCCGAATACCGGATTAATAATGAGTATGTCCGGTGTGTGTGCACGAAGGCAATCATGTAAAGATTCAATGGAAGTTACTTCTACCGGACGGATATTCAAGTCCGGAAGTCGTTTTAGCATGGTGGATATTCCACTGCGGATAATAACAGATGTTTCTGCAATAATTACTCTTAAAGGTTCGTTACTTTTCATTTGTGTTCCTTTCTAACCTAAAAACAGCAGGTACAAACATATAGTCTTCAACACGGCAGTGTGAAGCAAGATCTTGTTCACATGAATAAATGTCGAACAATACAGCGTTTAGTAAGTTATTGTTGGCATTGGCCGGATAATATTTGATGATGATATTCTTCAGTTCAGTCAGCCTTGCTTCTATCTGGTTGTGCTTTTTGGCAAATATGCCGATTTGGTAATTGCCTGGATTTTGCTTATCCAATAAGGAGGTGACATAATTGAAAACCGTTTTATCTTCATATTCCATGTGTTTCCTTACCTCTTTTACATATTCGTCATAAAATTTTAAGATAAGGGCTGCCACTTCGTCTTCCGAACAGTCGATAGCTTCTATCATTTTCTTCCGAATGGCAGGAAGTTTGAAATCCAGAAAATAAGAATGTGCCTGTTTCAGATATGCCATTAATGAGGCAACGGATAAATTTTTAAAGTCTTCTTCATTCCTGATATGATCGTCCTCAAGAAAATTCACGACAGCAAGGAATGTTTTATAATCAACATCGTTTTGCAAGCAAACTTCTTTCACACTTTTATCTCCAAAACCAAGCGATAATCCAAAACGGCTCATTACCAAGAGCAACGAGTAATTTCCGCAAATAAGCTCACTCATCTTATCTGTTTCCTTATATCTCACTTGTTTATTCATGCTTAACATTTATTTGTTGCAAATTAACGTACAATTACAACGGCAGACAATCACCATATATAGGTATTTTTCCTTATAAAAACATTATTTATGATGATAGAAAAAGACGGGGAAGAAGAATGAACAGAAAGTTGGACTTTTTGTTATAGTACTTGATAACAAACTAAAAAGCAGATAGTTATGTATAAATTAATATTAGTCAGACATGGAGAAAGTGTCTGGAACAAAGAGAATAAATTTACAGGTTGGGCAGATCCCGATTTGAGTGAAAGAGGTGAAGAAGAAGCCCGCCAAGCCGGACGTTTAATTAAAAATGCCGGGCTGACATTTGACGTTGCTTATTCATCGGTATTGAGACGTGCCATAAGAACCATGCATCTATTGGAAGAAGAAGCCGGATTGTTATGGGTTCCGGAACTTCATAGCTGGAGATTGAATGAGAGGCATTACGGGGCATTGCAAGGTTTGAATAAATCGGAAACGGCAGCAAAGTTCGGAGCAGACCAAGTGCATATCTGGCGTAGAAGTTACGATATAGTTCCTCCTCTGTTGGAACCAAATGATCCTCGTAATCCTGTACGGGAAGCCAGATATAAATATGTAGATCCTGAAGCTCTCCCGTTAGGAGAATCATTGGAACTAACCATTAAACGTGTATTGCCTTTCTGGCAAGACCACATTGCTCCTGCCCTGCTCGATGATAAAACCGTTCTTGTTGCTGCACACGGAAACAGTTTGCGTGCTTTAGTCAAATATCTGGATAAGATAAGTGATGAAGATATTGTAAGGCTGGAAATCCCGACAGGTATTCCACAGGTATATGAACTTGATAATGTGCTCAATCCCATTCGGCATTATTATTTGGAATGATTCATGCTTATATATAGTCTCAATCCCTATTTATAGTGGTGACCACCGGTTATTTCACTATAAATGGGGATTTTCTGTTTTTATCCACTTCCTTATCTTTGTCACATCACAAAAAACGATTTAATGATGAAAAAAACAGGAATATTTTATGGTTCGACAACAGGAACCACAGAAGAAATAGCCAGAAAGATTGCAAAACAGTTAGGAGTGGCAGATGGTGATGTGCATGATGCAGCCAAACTGACCGAAGCATTGGTTAACGATTATGAAGCATTGCTTCTTGGCACTTCCACATGGGGAGACGGAGATTTGCAAGATGATTGGTATGACGCGGTGAAAGTGCTTCAGGGTATGGATTTATCTTCTAAAGTAATTGCATTGTTCGGTTGCGGTGACTCAGACTCTTACACAGATACTTTCTGTGATGGCATGGGAATCCTTTACAATGATTTGCAGGCAACAGGTGCAAAATTCTGTGGTTCTGTCAGTACGGATGGATACACATTTGATAACTCCATTGCGGTAGCAGACGGAAAATTTGTAGGGCTTGCCATTGATGAGGTTAATGAAGACGGCAATACAGACGAACGAATAGCTCATTGGGTTGATACTCTAAAAAACGGGTGTCTTTGATTAATTTTTCAGTTATCAGGCACGGATCTTCAATAAATCCGTGCCTTTATTTAATTATAGGATGGAAAACGAGAGAATTGTTCCGGGAGAAATAAGAATTTTTTTGAACCACATCTACGAGTTTAAAAAAGGAGTTCGCAATATGGTGCTTTATACCATGAATAAAGAATATGAAGAGTTTGCCGTCAAGAGATTGGAGAATCAGAAGATATGTTATCTGAAACAAGAGGTGAGTGACAATAAAATCAACCTTTTCTTCGGCAAGAAAGAGTGTATGAACGCTATCAGGTATTTTGTAAACCGTCCGTTGAATCACCTTACTCCCGAAGAAGATTTTATACTTGGTGCTATGCTTGGCTATGATATTTGCCAACAATGCAAACGCTTCTGTGGAAAGAAAAGTACAGTAAAATCTGCCTGACTATACCTACTAATGTTGATTTTATGATCCGATATAACAATAAATAGGGATTTATGCCAAAGTAAAGATGCCGTACCTTTGCAGGACATAAAAGTGATAAAATGATGTTCTCATATAAAGGTATAAAAGACATTCGGATTATAGCCGGACCTTGCAGCGCAGAAACCCGGGAGCAGTTGTTCTCAACGGCTGAAGAATTACATCGGATAGGCATTAATATTTTGCGTGCAGGAATCTGGAAACCACGCACACATGCACACACTTTCGAAGGAGTTGGTGAAATAGGTTTAGGTTGGCTAAGGGAAGTTCAAAAAGAATTGGGGATGAAAGTATCTACGGAGGTAGGTAATGTGAAACATATTGAACTGGCATTAAAGTATGGCATTGATATAATCTGGATAGGTGCGCGTACCACAGTGAACCCTTTTCTCATGCAAGAACTCGCCGATGCATTGCGAGGTGTGGATATTCCCGTAATGGTGAAAAATCCTGTTTGTCCCGATATTGAGTTATGGGCAGGTGGAATAGAAAGATTACAGGATAGCGGCATTCGCAAATTGTCTTTAATCCACCGCGGCTTTTCTTTGCTCGATAACTCTCCTTACCGTAATTCCCCATGTTTGGATTTAGGCATGAGTATGAAAAAACGCTTTCCTGAAATACCTGTTTATTGTGATCCCAGCCATATCTGTGGCAAACGCGAATTACTGGCAGACCTTTCTGCCGAAGCATTAGAAGCCGGAATGGATGGACTGATGATAGAATCTCATTGCCATCCGGAGAATGCTTGGTCTGATGCCCGTCAACAACTTACTCCTGCTGCGTTGGCGAAAATGCTATCCGAGCTTGGCATCCAAAAACATTCGGAAGCAGGTTATCAATTTAACGCTATTGGCAAACCGTGTATTTTACCTATATAATAACAGTATTTCTATTTTTATCTCCAAATGTTCATTTAACATAAAGCTATCTGTTTGTTAGTTTGTTACGATGAACATTTAACTTTTCTAATCTCCACTTTATCTTCATTAATTTTCAGTCAACTTGTCATTGCCGATCAAGCCGGCAATGACAAATTGCGAGTTTTGATTTTGAAAGTACCGCAGCTTTGTTCTCAAAGCACTGCGGCTTTGTATTCAAACGACCTGTCGTTTGTTTCAAACAACAAGTCATTTGTAGAAATCAACAAGTTGATTTTCAAAAACAACCTGTTGATTTCTACAAACAACGGGTTGATTACTTTCAATCACCGCGTTGATTTTTTCAATCGCTGCGGCGATTTTTTCAATCAAGGCGTTGTTTTTTTTAGTCGCCGTGGCGAATGAAGATAAAGTGGAGATTAGAAAAGTTAAATGTTCATCGCAATGTATTCATAATGAATAAACAAAATGTTAAATGAACATTTGAAGGTAAAAATGAAAAAACTAATCATATATACTGATTACCACCCTTCATTATAACAACTTTTAGGTATTGTCACGCTTTTTCTACTCCCCTACCTTTGCGTCGTGTTTAATTAAAGTAAAATATGAAAAAATTAACAGGTTTATTTGCTCTTTGTTTACTCATGAGCTTTACCACTGTAACCGCTTCGGCACAGGAGAAGAAAGGTAAATCGGCACAAGAGTATACAGATAATTATGAAGACTTTAAAAAATTCCGTTTCGGAGGATATGGAGAAATGGCTGCAAGTTATATGGACTATGGTCAAAACCGTATTACTCCTTCTAAGGAAAATAGGGGTACAATATCTATTCCTCGTTTTGTGCTGGCTTTCGATTACAAGTTCTCTCCTACTTGGATACTTGGTACGGAGATCGAATTTGAATATGGTGGAACCGGTGCAGCACGTGAAATAGAATGGTATGAAGAAAACGGAGAATATGAAACGGAAATAGAAAAAGGTGGTGAAGTAGCACTTGAACAGTTCCATATTACTAAATTGATTCATCCTGCTTTCAATATCCGTGCCGGTCACATGATTGTTCCTGTGGGATTGACAAACTCACATCATGAACCACTGAACTTTTTCGGAGTTTACCGTCCCGAAGGTGAGACAACCATCCTACCTTCTACATGGCACGAGACCGGTATTGAATTCTTTGGTAAGTTTTGGGATTTCGATTATGAGCTACAAGTGGTTTCCGGTCTTGATCCTCAAAACTTTCGTCGTGAAAACTGGGTAGGAAAAGGACGTCAGGGTGCATTCGAAGTAGGAACTTTTACAAGCCCCGCATTTGTAGCCCGGTTAAATTATTCAGGAGTAAAGGGTTTGCGTGTGGGGGCTTCGGTTTATTATAATCAAACTGCGAAGAATAGCACTAAACCCGACCGAAATGTTAATCACACTTTTCCGGTAACTATTATCACCGGGGATGCACAGTACAAGAGCCCTAATAATAATTTCATTGCTCGTACCAATATGGTGTATGGCAATTTAGGAGGAAGCGCTGCTCTTTCCAAAATCAATAAAGGATCGAATAAAACTACCGGTTATCCTACTACACCTGTTGCAAAAAATGCAGTAAGTTATGCGGGTGAGGCAGGATATAATATTGGTAGTTTGTTTGGTGAAAAAGCACCTCGTATCTATCCTTTCTTACGTTATGAATATTACAATCCGATGGAAAAAACAGAAGGTAGTGTGCTTGCCGACAAACGCTTTCAAACTTCTATGTGGACTGCCGGATTTAATTATTATCCTTTGCCTAATCTGGTAATTAAAGCTGATTATTCAAACCGCAAAATTGGAGGAGGTAAGTATAACAGCGAAAATATGGCTTCGGTAGGCATCGCTTACATTGGTTGGTTTATCAAAAAATAAATATGAATTAATAATAAGTAAAAAGAAAATGAAAAAGAATTTTTTATTTCCCGCATTAATGATGGGACTTGTTTCTTTCGCTTTTGTATCATGCGATGACAAAACGACAGAACCAAATACAGAGTATGTAGATATTTTTGAAGCGAATGCCGATGCTATCAAGGAGGCTGCAACAGGCACAAAACTTAGTACTGCGGATATTAAGCCAATAATTGAAAACTACATAAATAATGTGGTTATACCTACTTATAGCGAACTGAATGACAGAGTAGCTGCATTTAAAGGAAAAGTAGATGTTCTTGTAGCTGCTTCCACTCCTACTCAGGCTATGGTAGATGACGCTTGCGAGGCTTGGAGAAGTGCACGTAAACCTTGGGAACGTAGTGAAGCATTTCTTTTCGGACCGGCTGATGCAGGTCAATATGATCCTAGTATGGATAGTTGGCCATTGGATAAAAATGGTATCGATCAACAATTGGCAAGTGGTAATTTTGATGAAATTGAAGATCAGGATGATGAAGCTGCACAAAATTTAAGAGGATTCCATACTGCGGAATACTTATTATTTGACAGTGGGAACAATAGGCAGATAAGTGACTTTACTGCGAATCCTAACATAGCAAAATATTTACAGATTGTAGCTACTCATTTGAGTAGTGATGCTAAAGAACTTTATACAGCATGGAATGAAGGTATTCCAAGCAGTTCGGAAGATAAATTGAAAAAAGCTTATGGAGCTGCCATGATTAACCTTGTAGACGGTTTCTATGCCAACTATGAAGATGTAATTGGAGACATCTTTAATGATGAAGGGGGAATGCCGGCAATTTCGAACGAAGTAGGTGAAGCTAAAATCGGTGATCCGGTTAACCTTTGGAATAAAGGCGATAAAGAAAATGCAGTGCTTGCCGTAGAATCATGGTATAGCTGGAATTCTTTGGATGATTATGTAAATAACATTGTCAGTATTCAAAATTGCTATTTAGGACGAAAGACAAGTTATGACAATGCCGATGGCAGTGATGATGCTGTTGCAACAAACAGTTTCTCCAATATGGTAAAGAAAGTCAATCCGAAACTTGATGAGTTGTTAAGAAAACAAATAACTGCTACTGTTGAAGCTATTCGTGATATTCCTTACCCATTACGTAATAACTTGGATAAAACAACACAAATTAAAAACGCTCAGGAGGCTTGTGCTTGTTTGACTAACGGATTACAAAAAATCAGAGTTGCTTTAACCGGAGCTATTGAATAAAAATTAATAATTATGGTATTGTCAATGAATATAAACCATCCGGTACATAAAACATACAAAAACAAAGTCTCTATGAGGCTTTGTTTTTATGCGTTAGTTATGGGGCTATTTTTTACCGGCTGTGATAACCGGATGGATGACGGATTAATATTAAAGCCCGATGGTACTGTGGCATTGGAAGCTGAGTTATCTGCCGGATATTCAACTATCTTTTCTTCTGCATCCGATGCATATGATAATAATTCGGATTGGGTAACGGGAGAACTTCTCAACCGTTTCAATAAAGGAAACAGCCTTTATGATAAAATGAGAGGTACAAATAGTGACGGATCAACAGGAGAAGGATTAGGTCCGGTTTATGCCGGTTACTCTTGTGCAAGTTGTCACAAAGGAGCAGGACGTACTCGTCCCTCTACGGCAGTCGGAGGAACAGAAAGTGGTTTCTCAAGCATGTTGATTTATATTCTCAGGAAGAACGGAGGTTTTTTCCCCGAATATGGTCGTGTTCTTCATGATCAGGCTATTTATGGTGTAAAACCGGAAGGTAAACTGAATGTAACTTATGAAAAGAATACTTATTATTTTCCCGACGGGGAAGCTTATGAACTTCAAAAACCTATCTATAAAATAACAGATTGGTATGCCGATAGCATTCGTCCGGAAGACTTAAGAATCAGTGTGCGCATTCCGTTGCGTCATGTGGGAATGGGACAGATGATGGCTCTTGACCTGGATGAATTGCAAAGGCTTGCCGTAAAAAGTAATTATCCCGAATATGGTATTAGCGGACGTTTGAATTATATCACCGAACGTGGAAAGAAACAAATCGGTGTATCGGGTAATAAGGCACAACATGCCGATTTAACCGTGGAACTCGGTTTTTCTTCAGATTTAGGTGTAACAAATGACCGTTATCCAGAAGAAGTTTGCCAAGGTCAGTCTCAAATGATGGGATTTGCCAACTATGGCATTCAGATTTCAACGGAAGATATGGAGAATGTGGATTTGTATATGCAAACCTTAGGCGTTCCTGCCCGACGAAACGTAAACGATGCAACAGTGAAAAGAGGCGAAGAGATGTTTTATCAGGCGAAATGCCATCTTTGCCACGTTACTACTCTTCATACACGTCCCCGGGGAACAGTTTTGCTAAACGGAACACAACTCCCATGGCTCGGAAGCCAGACCATTCATCCTTATTCCGATTACTTGCTCCACGATATGGGTCCCGGACTGGATGATAATTATCCAAGCGGATTAGCTCAGGGATGTGAATGGCGCACTACTCCGCTTTGGGGGATCGGATTACAGGAAAGAGTAAACTACCATACTTACTTCTTGCATGACGGTCGTGCCCGTAACCTGACAGAAGCTATAATGTGGCACGATGGTGAGGGAGCAGCTTCCCGTATTCTTTTCTCAAAGATGAGCAAAGAAGACAGAAAAGCATTACTTACTTTTCTTGAATCACTTTAATAATAAAACTAACAGAAATTAAAAAACATGGTACATTCTATAAAACAAACGGTTGTTGCCGGACTATTGTTTGCAACAGTTTTGCCGGCTATGGCACAAGAGAAAACGATTGATGATAAATATGTAGAAAATGATGTGGTGTCATTGGCGGGAAAGAAAGGTTTTTCTTTCTCAACAAAGGCGGGTGATTTTCTTTTTAAACCGTATGTATTGGTACAAACAGCGGCTAAGTTCAATCGTTATGACGATCAGGGATTGGAAAATATGTATGCTGATAATATTGCAAATACAGGGTTTGAAATTCCTAATGCTATCTTGGGATTTACAGGAAAAGCTTTTGGCAAGATTACTTTTAATCTTTCTCTGAATGCAGCTAAGAGTGGAGGGGCTTTACTCCAACAAGCGTGGTTTGATATTGCATTTAAAGAATCTCTCCGTGTCCGGGTAGGTAAATTCAAAACTCCGTTTACACATGCTTATTTGTCTACATTGGGAGAAACTTTATTTCCTATGTTGCCTGCATCGGCAAGTACCGTAGTTAATCTGCCCCACTCATTAAATGCAGTTGGACCTACTTTTGCAACCGGATTCGATCTTGGAGTTCAGCTACATGGATTGATAAACAACCGTTGGAATTACCAATTGGGTGTTTTTAATGGAACGGGGATTGATGTTAATACGGCAACCAAAACAATGGGACGTGACCGTAAATGGCTTCCCAGTTTATTGTACACCGGACGTATTGCCTATATGCCAAAAGGAGAAATGCCTTCTACACAAGGCAGTCCTAATGACTTGAATTCCAACAAAATGCTGATTGGTCTTTCCACCTCATATAATGCTGAAGCTGAAGCTCAGAGTAGCAGTGATTTTCGCATCGGTGCAGAGTTTGCATGGATTTATAATCGTCTGTATCTTGCAGCCGAAGGATATTACATGAATATGCATTTTACCAAACGTCAGGTCATTACACATGATTATAATTTCTGGGGTGCTTATGCACAAGCCGGATATTTCATTACCAATAAGTTTCAAGGGGCATTTAGATATGATTTCTATGATCGTAACGGTACGGATGCCGGAGGTATATTAAACATGCCTGCTGTCGGCTTCAACTATTATTTTTGGGGTTCCAACCTGAAACTGCAAGTGATGTATCAATATATGGGACGCAATAACCACAGCACACAAAACGATCGGGATGAAGACGGTTTGGGATTGGCCCGCCACAGTGCAATGGCTATGTTACAATTTACATTCTAAGATAAATCATGAAAAAGAATTTGAGAATACAAATACTTTTGTTGTCTTTTGTTTGTGTGTTGTTTACTGCCTGCGATGAAGGAAAAATATATCCTGAATCTTCAGAAACCGAAGGTAAGACAGTGGAGGTAAATATTACATTCAAAGGTGTTAAAGCATGGCCTACTTACAATTATATGGCTTTGGCTACTTTTGGGGATGATCCTACTCAGGCAATCCTGACACGAAGAATTTCTAAACCGTCAAATGACGGTGTTACTACTTCTATTCGTTTGAAGGGAATAACACATGAAACGAAAACTATTGCTATTGCTGTTATTTCGAAAGGATTAACTCTCGTACATAGCTTTTATACTTTTTCGGTAGACGGATCATTGGATAAAGAAACAATCGAAATCCCCAATCAAAGCATAGATATAGCATGCTTTGAACGTGTGCAAAATCAGGTATTTAACAGTCAGTGTATCACCTGTCATGGTGGAAGTTCCGCTTCTCCGGCAGGTAATTTGAGATTAACGGAAGGAAGTAGCTATAATAGTTTGGTAAACGTCAAAGCTCCGGATTCTTCTGAGGGCAAAATGTATGTTAATCCCGGTAATGTAAACAGTAGTTTTATCATTGATGTATTGTCGGATGATATTCTGAAATATTACAATCATACGGATATTTTCAGTGGCAGCGAGAGAAGTGAAATTTTGTCTTTGATACAAGGGTGGATTAATGAAGGAGCTGAAAATAACTAATATACTCAATCTATGATTTATAAAGAGATAATAAATAAAGAACTGAATACACGAGCCGAAGTGTCTTTTTTTGAAATGAAATCAGGAATATCGGAATATCATGTAATGCTGCATGTAGAATCCGGTTCAAAAGATTTCAAAACTCAGTTAGACTGCTTGCAGCAGGCATATAAGGAATTGGTTTCCTCCATTTTCAAGGCAGAAACGGTTGCTGTGATGAAGCGTTATTTTCTGAGTGATGCCACCAATCAAACCGGTGTTGTGATGGAAAGTGAGAAACAATATGCTCCTTGTGCGGTATCCATTGTTCAGCAGGCTCCTCTTGATGGCAGTAAAGTGGCTTTGTGGGTGTATTTGCAAAGCGGCATCAGAACAACTTTCGACGGGCAGTTTGTTGCCGAACACAATGGATATACCCATTATTGGACAGCAGGATTGAATTCTGCAAAAGGAGATTCCGAAGAACAGACACATGCTCTTTTGGATAATTATGAAAAAACACTGGAGAAACATCAGTGCGATATAGAAAAAGATTGTGTTCGCACGTGGTTCTTTGTTCAGAATGTAGATGTAAACTATGCCGGAGTTGTGAAAGCACGGAAAGAAAACTTTGCAACACATGGCATGACAGAAAAGACACATTATATTTCCAGCACGGGCATAGAAGGACGCCATGCCGATCCAAAGGTGAGCGTACTTCTCGATGCTTATGCGGTAAAAGGATTATGGGAAGGGCAACAGAAGTTTTTATATGCCCTAACCCATCTTAATCCGACTTATGAATATGGTGTTACTTTTGAACGAGGTACTGCAATATTATATGGCGATCGCATTCAAAGTTATATTTCGGGCACAGCGAGTATAGATAATAAAGGGAATGTACTCTATGTAGGCGATATTACCAAGCAGGTATATCGTATATGGGAAAATGTAGAAACGTTGCTTGCAGAAGCGGACAGTACGTTCAGTGATTTGTCGCAAATGATTGTTTATCTCCGTGACATGGCAGATTATAGTATTGCCAAAAAAATGTTTGATGAACGATTTCCTAACGTACCGAAAGTCGTTGTACTTGCATCTGTTTGCCGTCCCACTTGGTTGATAGAAATGGAATGTATCACCGTAAAAGAACAATATAACTCTAAATTCCGTAATTTTTAATTTTTTGTTTTACCCTTATGCGTGTAGTATCCGTCTGTCAACGTTTTCATAAAAGCAATAAGGTCTTGTTCTTCTTCGGAAGTGAGTCCAAGGTTGCCAAGTTCGTCTTTGTTGACGGTAGCCGGATACTCGGCAGGGGGAAATTCATTACTGACATCCCGCACATTGTAGAAGTGCACGATTTCTTCGAGCGTTTTAAAATATCCGTTATGCCCATATGGAGCAGTCAACGCTATGTTTCTCAAAGTCGGCACACGGAATTTGCCATTTTCTTCTTCCTTGTTAACGATTGCACCCAATCCCAAATCAAGGGAGTCTTTAGTCAGCAAAAAGAATTTTCCGGGAACGCGATAATGCGGGTTCTCAGCATTTTTGGGTATTCCCAGATTATCATAAGTATGATCCGTGAAAAGAACTTTGTCGGCTCGATTGTCTTCATCCATGATATGGCATTCTGCACATTTACCTTTATCTTTAAAGAGCTTTTTCCCCCTTTTTTCCGAAGCTGTGAGCTTACATTTTCCTTTTTTATAAGCATCATATTTAGAAGTGAAAGGATTAATTTCATCAGACATTTCATATATGGCAAGAGCATCGGTTATATGTGCATAGATAGAGTCTACGTTATTTGTTTCACCATAGATTCTTATCAATCTGGAATAGTATGCAGTTTGTTTTACCTTGTCAACCACCATTTTCTTATCAAGATTACCCATTTCAACGGGATTAAGGAAAGGTTCTCCGGCTTGTTCCTGAAGCGTATTGATTCTTCCATCCCAAAACAAACCGCCTACATAAGTTTCCTCTTCGTCATCATATTGCAACCGGGGAACGAAAGCCGTGTAAGAAATACTCATGGAATTACGTTGGGAATAGAGGCCGTTAACAGCTCCTTCGGATACGGCACGAGAATAAACATCGGCATATCCTGTTTCCTTTGTATGGCAAGTTGCACAAGACTGTCCGGCGGGTTCGGATAATGAAGTATCTTCAAACAGAAGTTTGCCAAGTTCTTCTTTTTCAGTACGCAAAGATTTCTCATAAGGAGAACATGAAACACAGAAAAAGCAGGTTACGGATATTATGTAGCAAATCTTGGTTATCATGGAAATTTTAAATTCTAATTATAGTTTATTGCAAAAGTAAAAAATAAAATGAAAAGAATAGCTTTCGGTACTTTGTTTGTCATTATTTCTGTTTTGTGCATAGCTACATTCATGGAGAAATATTATGGTACGGAGTTTACTGTTACGCATATATATAATTCCGCTTTGTTTGTCACTCTTTGGGGAGTACTTGGCATTGCGGGCTTGATATGGTTATTATTGAAAAAGGTATATAAGATAAAATCAGTGTTTTTGTTACATTTATCTTTTCTACTTATTCTTTTGGGTGCGTTTGTTACATACATGACTTCCACTAAAGGAAGCGTTCATTTAAGAAAAGGAGAAAGTAAAACAATGTTTGTGAAAGAAAACGGAGAATGGGAAAAACTTCCCTTTACTCTGTCATTAGATAGTTTCCAAGTAAAATATTATCATGGGACAAATGCACCATTGGATTATGTTAGTTGCTTGATTCTTAAGAATAAAGATAAAGAATGTAAAGTAATAGTTTCAATGAATAATGTTCTCTCAAAAGATGGATTCCGATTTTATCAATCTTCTTATGATGAAGATATGAAAGGAACGATTCTCTCTGTAAATTATGATCGATGGGGAATTCCTGTTACATATGCCGGATATATGCTTCTTGTTATTTCCATGCTGTGGACATTATTTTCTTCCCGTTCACGTTTTAGAAGTTTATTGCATCATCCTTTATTAAAAAGGATTAACATTACAATCGTGATGTTTGTATTATCTGCTAATTTGTTTGCCTTGCCTACTTTCAACAAAGGACAGGCAGGACGGTTTGGTGAGCTGCAAACAATGTATAATAACAGGCTTGCTCCCATACAAACTTTAGCGAAAGATTTCACTCTAAAATTGACAGGAAAGAGTAAATATAAGAATTATTCAGCGGAACAGGTTCTTGCAGGATGGCTTTTCTATCCCCGGCAATGGCAAGATGAACCAATGATAACGATTAAAAACAAAGAATTAAGGCGATTTTTAGGAGTTGACGATAAAGTTTCTATAAAAGATTTATTTACGGAAAATAATGAATATCGTCTTTCTGATTTTGAATCGGAATTATATCATGGTGGCAAACAAACACCTTTGATTAAAGCCGTTACCGAATTAGATGAAAAGGTGCAACTTATAATCATGTTACAACAAGGAAACCTGCTATATATGTTTCCATATAATGATAACGGGAAACTTCAATGGCTATCTCCTACAAGTATTGTATTGCAAAAAGGAAAAGATAATCGGGAACGATTTATTAAAGGATGTTTTCCTCTGATTTATGAGTCTTTACAGGGTAAGAATGAACAACAGGTGAACTATGTTTTGGAAAAAATAAAGAAATACCAAGAGGTAGAAGGCAGACAACAAATACTTTCTGCGGGAAAGGTAAAAGCAGAACTTTTCTATAACCAAATCAATTTTTCTGAAATATTGTATAGAGTAAATTTGGTTTTGGGCTTGCTGGCTTTTATTCTTTTTTGCATTCGCTTATTGTGTGATAGGCTTTCTGTAAACAAATATAAGATAATAAGAGAGATTTTCAGTTATTTGCTTTTAGCTTCACTCCTATTTCACTCTTTGGGATTGATTTTACGTACTTATATCAGTGATCGTTTTCCACTGAGTAACGGGTATGAAACAATGCTTTTCGTTGCGTGGTGCATTCTTTTGATAGCTTTTATTTTCAGAAATAAATTCTCTTTAATTATAGCTTTTGGATTTCTGCTTTCCGGCTTTTCTTTATTGGTGGCAAATCTTGGGCAAATGAATCCACAAATCACTCCGTTAATGCCCGTACTTCTTTCTCCGTGGCTTAGTTTGCATGTCTCTTTAATTATGACGTCGTATGCATTATTTGCATTTATGATGCTAAATGGAATTATGGCGGTTATTCTTTATATATGTAATAAGAGACGGCAATCGATACGGCTTTATGTGCAAGTAGAGCAGTTGGCTGTAATCAGCAGGTTGTTTCTATATCCTGCCGTATTTTTATTAGGTATCGGAATCTTTATAGGAGCTGTTTGGGCGAATGTATCGTGGGGTAGATATTGGGCGTGGGATCCGAAAGAGGTTTGGGCTTTGATTACTTTTCTTGTTTATGGATTGGCTTTCCATGTACAGTCAATGAAGATTTTTAAGCGAACCATGTTTTTTCATTGTTTCATGATCTTTTCTTTTCTGACAGTGTTAATGACTTACTTTGGTGTTAATTATTTTTTAGGAGGAATGCACAGTTATGCCGGATGAAGGAGATAAAAACAAACCACCGAAACGATCTCACTAACACAATCGTTTACGATGGCTTGCCACCTTTAAAACACCTTTAAACAAAATGATAAATATGCCTCTTTAACTAACCCCTTATGAGGCATATTTGATAGCGGTATTGACTAGATACCGCTATTTTTATGATAGTAAGATTACTTACGTGCTTCTTCGATGTATCCCAATGCTTCCTGACACTTAGCTGTTACATAAGCCCAGTCTTCAGCAACTACTTTATCTTTGGGAAACAATTTAGAGCCCATGCCTACACAAAATACACCTGCTTTAATCCATGCTGTCAAATTTTCTTTCGTAGGCTCTACTCCACCTGTTACCATTAATTTAGACCAAGGCATCGGAGCCATCAAACCTTTTACAAAATTAGGACCGTAAACATCTCCCGGGAATACTTTACAAAGGTCACATCCAACTTCTTGTGCAAACCCAACTTCTGACACAGAACCACATCCCGGAGTATATGCAACTAAACGACGGTTACAAATCTTTGCGATTTCCGGATTAAACAACGGACCAACAACGAAGTTTGCACCTAATTGAATGTAAAGAGCTGCCGTAGCAGGATCAACAATCGAACCGATACCGATAGCTAACTCCGGACATTCTTTTGCTGCATATTTCACGATTTCAGCAAATACTTCCTGAGCAAAATCGCCACGGTTAGTAAATTCAAAGGCACGGACACCGCCGTCATAACAAGCCTTTACAACTTTCTTTGCTACTTCTGCATCTTTATGGTAGAATACAGGAACCATTCCGGTTGAACCGATTTTGTTCAACACTGCTATTTTATCAAATTTTGCCATTTGTCTTTTTCTTTATTGATTTATTTATCTTTGTACACGGCCGGATGCATCACCACCTGCCAAAGCTTCGACTTCTTCTACTGAAACCAAGTTAAAGTCACCATTGATGGTATGCTTTAAAGCAGAAGCAGCAACTGCAAATTCGAGAGCTTCTCCCTGAGTTGCTTTAGTCATTAATCCATGGATGATACCGCCGGAGAATGAGTCGCCGCCACCAACACGGTCAATGATGGGATCAATGTCATAGCGTTTTGAAGTATAGAATTCCTTTCCATTATAAATCATTGCTTTCCAACCGTTGTGAGTAGCAGAGAATGATTCACGCAAAGTGGAAATGACATATTTGAATCCGAATTCTTTCATCATTTGCTGGAAGATTCCTTTGTAACCTTCTGCATCAGTATGCCCTGCGTTAACATCTGCATCCGGTTTGAATCCTAGGCAAAGTTCTGCATCTTCTTCGTTGCCGATACATACATCAACGTATTGCATCAAAGGCTTCATTATAGATTGCGCTTTTTCTTTAGTCCATAATTTTTTGCGGAAGTTCAAGTCTACCGATACTGTTACGCCGTGACGTTTTGCAGCTTCGCAAGCTAATTTAGTTAATTCGGCAGCTTTGTCGGAAATTGCAGGAGTAATACCTGACCAGTGGAACCAATCTGCACCTTTCATAATAGCATCGAAATCGAAATCGGAAGAATCGGCTTCGGCAATAGCAGAATGTGCACGGTCATAGATAACTTTACTAGGACGCATAGATGCACCTGTTTCAAGATAGTAGATGCCTACACGATCTCCACCACGAGTAATGAAATCTGTTTTAACACCATATTTTCTTAAAGCATTTACAGCAGACTGACCTATTTCGTGTTTCGGCAATTTGGTTACAAAATATGCATCATGTCCATAGTTTGCGCAGCTTACGGCTACATTAGCTTCGCCACCACCATATACAACGTCGAAAGAATCTGATTGAACAAAACGGGTATTTCCCGGAGTAGACAATCTAAGCATAATCTCGCCTAATGTAACAACTTTCTTTCCCATAATTGTGTTTTTTAGATAAATGAGTTATTAATATTATTAAGTTTCAATTTATAATAAGCCATAAAATACAACGTAAATAGCTAGTATACAAACTTATATATTGTATTTATACTTTAAAGTTGTATTTCGTGTACGTGCACAAAGATACAACAATTTTCGTAATTACAAAAATTGTTATATATTTGTGACGAAAAAAAATAAATTATCATTGTGTACGAACACAACTTTATATTATAAGGTATAGAATATGAGCAAATTACCTGAAAGAATAAGAATTAAAGATATAGCCCGGCTCGCCGGAGTATCGGTGGGAACTGTGGATAGAGTATTGCATGGACGTACAGGGGTATCCGAGTCCAGTAAAAAACATGTGGAAGAAATCTTGAAACAGTTGGATTATCAGCCCAATATGTATGCAAGTGCTTTAGCTTCCAATAAAAAGTATCTTTTTGCTTGTCTCCTGCCCCAGCATGCGGAGGGTGAATATTGGGATGCAGTAGAAAAAGGAATTAATGATGCAGTGAATGCTTACTCTGATTTTAACGTATCTGTGCAGACCTTTTATTATAACCGATATGATTATGTTTCATTTGTTGAAGCTGGTAAAAAGATAATAGAATTCGAACCAGATGGGGTGATGCTCTCTCCTACCGGCTTTGATGTAACTAAAGATTTCACTAGTGCACTAACCGAACTTTCTATACCTTATATATTTATAGACTACGATATACGAGAATTACATCCTTTGGCTTTTTACGGACAAAATTCTGTTCAAAGTGGATATTTTGCTGCAAGAATGTTGATGTTTCTGGCAGGAAGAAAGGCTGATGAGATCGTTATTTTCCGGCAGATCAATGAGGGGAAAGTCGGTTCTAACCAACAGGAGAATCGCGAAATAGGTTTTCGTACCTATATGAAAGAACATTTTCCTGAATGCAAGATTGCAGAACTTGATTTACATGCTATGCGACCGGCCGAAGACGAACAACTTTTGAATGATTTCTTCAGATTGCACCCGAATGTGACTTGTGGAATTACTTTTAATTCGAAAGTATATATCGTTGGGGAATATCTGAAAAAGAATAATATGAATCATTTTAATCTGATCGGTTATGACTTGTTGGACAGAAATGTGACTTGTTTAAAGGAAGGATGGACAACATTTCTGATTGCCCAGCAACCTGAAATACAGGGGTATAATGGAATAAAGACACTGTCAGACTATCTTATATTAAAGAAAGACATAACAGAAATAAATTATATGCCTATTGACCTGCTTTCGGCAGAAAATGTAGACTTCTACCTTAAATTTCAACGCTAATAAAAACTACTTATTATAGAAATAGAATGGAAACAAAGTATTTGAGAATAAATCCGGCTGACAATGTAGCGGTTGCTATTGTTAATCTTCCTGCCGGAGAGATAGTATCGGTTGATGATGCCAACATAACTTTAACGGAAGAAATACCTGCCGGTCATAAGTTTGCATTGAAAGATTTTACCGAGGGCGAAAATATTATTAAATATGGTTATCCTATCGGGCATGCTATTCAGGTAATCAAGCAAGGCGCATGGATAAATGAAAATAAGATTAAAACCAATCTTGCAGGGTTGTTGGAATATACATATAATCCGGCTGTTGAAAGCTTGAATATCGAAAAGAAGAATCTTACTTTTAAAGGCTATCGTCGTAAGAACGGGAATGTTGGTATCAGAAACGAGGTTTGGATTGTGCCTACCGTAGGATGTGTGAATGGCATTGCGAACCGTTTGGCAGATACTCTTCGCAAGGAAACGGAAGGTATGGGAATAGATGCGGTCATGGCTTATACGCATAATTATGGCTGTTCCCAGTTGGGTGACGATCATGAAAATACTAAAAAGATTCTTCGTGATATTGTTCTCCATCCAAATGCAGGAGCTGTGTTGGTTGTAGGATTGGGATGTGAAAACAACCAGCCCGACGTATTCAAAGAGTTTCTCGGAGATTATGATAAAGACCGTGTCGCGTTTATGGTTACTCAGAAAGTTGGGGATGAGTTTGAAGAAGGTATGAAAATTCTTCGCGAACTTTATTCTAAAGCAAGCAAAGATGTGCGTGTGGATATTCCTCTTTCCGAGTTGAGAGTGGGATTGAAATGCGGTGGCTCCGATGGTTTTTCAGGTATCACGGCCAATCCGTTACTAGGTATGTTCTCAGACTTCCTGATTGCACAAGGAGGCACTTCGGTATTGACGGAAGTACCCGAAATGTTTGGTGCTGAAACGATCCTGATGAATCGTTGTGAAAACAAGGCTTTGTTTGAGCAGACTGTACATTTAATCAATGATTTCAAAGAATATTTCCTTTCACACAATGAACCCGTTGGCGAGAACCCTTCTCCGGGAAATAAAGCAGGAGGTATTTCTACATTGGAAGAGAAAGCTTTGGGATGTACACAGAAATGTGGTAAAAGTGTTGTCTCCGGTGTTATGCCTTATGGCGAACGTCTTCAAGTAAAAGGGTTAAATCTGCTTTCAGCTCCTGGTAATGACTTGGTTGCTGCTACTGCCCTCGCCTCTTGTGGTTGTCACATGGTATTGTTTACTACAGGGCGTGGAACTCCATTCGGTACTTTTGTTCCTACCATGAAGATTTCTACAAACTCTAATTTAGCAAAGAATAAACCCAACTGGATTGATTTCAATGCCGGAGTTATTTTGGAAAACGAACCGATGGAAAAAACTTGTGAACGTTTCATTGAATATGTGGTTAAGGTAGCAAGTGGTGAATATGTAAATAACGAAAAGAACGATTATCGCGAAATCGCTATATTTAAAACGGGTGTTACTTTATAAAAGAACACATTAAATGATTGAAAAGAAAGCAATTTCCTTATTACAGGGAAGTTGCTTTTTTGCTTTCACCACCTTCACCGGTTCTGAACCCTTTTATCTATCATGCATAGCGGGTGAAGGTAATAAATGAATGAAGTGCAGTGTACCCCAAAAATTCCCCTTAGCTAATTCTCCAATTACCCAAGGGAAGTTGCCCAACATCCCATGAGAGATTGCTCAACTACTCTAGGGAGATTAAAAAAAACGTCAGTACACTTTAGAAAAACAACAGGTTATTTGCATTAAAAGAACGGACTGTTTTTATAAAACAGTTAGTTGGTTTCATTCACTTTCTCTGAGGAGTGGGTTTCACCCCGTATAGACTGTCATTAAGGTGTTTCGAGATTGATGAATGGGGTGAAACAGCCAAATAGAACTTTTTGGTATAAGAAAATAAATTTCCATATTCCCTATTAATTCCCTACTTTTGCATCCACATTATGATTATATATTCCCTATGAATCCAGAAATATTAAATAAAAAGAAACCAAGTTTGTGGGCATTAAGTCCTTTGCTCGTGTTTCTTTGTCTGTATTTGGTTACTTCCATTATTGTAAACGATTTCTATAAAGTTCCCATAACTGTTGCATTCCTTGTTTCATCCATATATGCTATTCTTATAACTAAAGGCTTGAACCTGAACGAACGCATCTATCATTTTTCGCTTGGGGCATCCAATAAGAATATCATGCTGATGCTATGGATATTTATCCTTGCCGGAGCTTTTGCAGAATCGGCTAAAGCAATGGGGGCTATTGATGCTACGGTTAATCTTACATTGCATGTATTACCCGACAATCTTTTATTGGCAGGTATTTTTATTGCGGCTTGTTTTATTTCTATTTCTATTGGAACATCTGTAGGAACTATTGTTGCTCTTACTCCCGTAGCTGTGGGTATTGCCGATAAAACAGGATTGGATTTGCCATTCATGGTTGCTATTGTCGTAGGCGGTGCATTTTTTGGCGACAACCTTTCGTTTATATCGGATACTACCATTGCAGCAACCAAGACACAAGGTTGCGTGATGCGCGATAAATTTAAAGTAAACAGTATGATAGCCGTACCTGCTGCTATATTGGTGCTCCTTATCTATATATTTGAAGGAATCTCGGTACACGCACCGGCGCATTTGCAGTCTATCGAATGGGTAAAGGTTATTCCCTATTTAGTTGTATTGGGAACAGCCATTGCGGGAGTGAACGTTATGTTGGTACTGGTTTTAGGTATTATTGTGACGGGCATTATAGGCATCGCTACTTCGGGATTTGATTTTTTCGGTTGGTTCGGTTCAATGGGAAGCGGTATTACCGGAATGGGGGAATTGATTATTATCACGCTCATGGCAGGTGGTATGCTCGAAATGATCCGTCTGAACAAGGGTATTGATTATATTATTGAAAAGCTGACTAAGCATGTGAATGGCAAACGAGGTGCCGAATTGAGTATCGCTGCTTTAGTTAGTTTGGCAAACCTGTGTACGGCAAATAATACGATTGCCATTATTACGGTTGGTCCTATAGCAAAAGATATTTCCGATAAGTTTCACTTGGATAAACGTAAAAGTGCAAGTATTCTTGATACATTTTCCTGTTTTATTCAGGGAATTATTCCTTATGGTGCACAAATGCTGATGGCTGCCGGTTTGGCTGCAATATCTCCGTTATCTATCCTGAGATATTTGTATTATCCTTTGGTGTTGGGAGGATGCGCATTATTAGCTATACTGCTTAGATACCCTAAAAGATATTCATAGTAAAAGTTCCCAGCTTCCTACATCGAGCCACCGACCGAATTTCTTACCAACTTCTTTATAATGGGCATTCTTGTGAAAATTAAATTTCTCATGTAACCTGATGCTGGGTTCATTGGGTAGTGTAATCAGTGAAACAAGCACATGCAGAGAAGTTTTACGCACTTCTTGCAGCAAGCTGTCAAAAAGCCGGCTGCCAATTCCCTGCTCGATACAATTATTATCCAAATAGATAGTAACCTCTGCTGTGTATCTATATGCAGACCTTTTATTCCAAACCGATACATAAGCGTATCCTTTGATATTACCGCTTTCTTCAAATACAAGATAAGGATAGGTAGAAGATATTGTACGTATTCTATCTGCCATTGCTTCCGTGCTGACTCTATCTTCTTCAAATGTGATTACTGTATTTGTCACATAATAGTTGTATATGTCGGCAATGGCTTTTGCATCGCTTTCTTTAACCGGGCGTATCATTGCTTTTCTATTATCTTCTTATATATTTCTTTTGTAAGCCAAATATCATAAGAAGCATCATGCAGCTTGCTGCTGTCAAGTTCGATATTCAAAGCACGTGCCACTGTTTCTTGTTTAAAGTCTTTCATGTTGTGGCGTTCATGCATCAAATGCTGTGTAGCGAGAACCATTACATCTATGGAATTCACCCAAAACCATGAATAGAAAAACTTGTCTCCATTCTGTACAAAAAAAGCTTTCAGGAAAGAGTTGTCAAAAGAAGCATTGTTATATCCAACCAAGAAGAATTTATCATTCTTGTCGAACTTATCTACATACTTAGAGAGCATATTGTTAAAATCGCGATAAACATCCTGCATATCCGGATAAGAGAATATTTGTTCCCGGGTGACGTTGCAAACCTTCAATGCTTCTTCATCTACTTCACAACCGGGATTGGGGCAAACATTAAAATTGAATTTCTCTTTGCTCTCTCCATTGATGACGATTTCTCCGCTTATCTGATGAATTCCGTTTCTCCAATACTTTATTCCTGTAGTCTCTAAATCGTAAAAGAGTAATTTCATGATTTTGTATTTATATTTAGGTCTACAAAGCTACATATAAAAATGAATTAATAAAATTGATTACGGCTAAAAAAGAAAAAAGTGAAGCGTTTTTCAACACTCCACTTCCTTATTATTTATCGGTTCTGGGAATTACTCGGCAGCAGTTGCACCGGCAGGCTTTTCAATTCCGTCCTTTTCAGCTCTTTCAGTCATTTTCTTGATGCGGGCATCCAAATCAGGGTGGGTTGCAAATAATTGATTCAATTTGCTGCTTTTCTGTGCTCCGGCTTCTTCTTCCATTTTCTTCAATTTCTGGAAAGCTAACGCCATTGCCCACGCATTTTTACCTTTACTTTTCAAGAATTCATACCCAAATTCATCGGCTGCATTTTCTTGTTTCTGAGAGTAAGTTGCGTTAATCAAAGCATCTCCAAGACTGGTTAATTGTGAATCGGTCAATGTCGCAGCTTTATTGCCTGTTGAAGCGATTCCGTCTTTCAATGCGGAAGTCATCAATGATCTCTTAAATGCGTTTTTTGAATCACGGTGAGCTATGTGTCCTATTTCATGCCCTATCACACCAAGTAACTCTTCGTCGCTCATAATATCCATTAATGAGGAGAATACGCGGATACTTCCGTCCGGGCAAGCAAATGCATTGACATCAATTACATAATACACTTTAAAGTTCAGTTTGATGCCATCGGCTTCATCTAAACCTTCTGTCAGCTTTTTTAACCGGATAGCATATTCATTGTCATCGGCGCATACTTGATTATGCTCATCCATCCAGTCGATATACTCTTTTACATACTGAGCCATCTGCTCATCGGTTAAAGTTGCAGCCTGTGCTACTTTTGCAGCTCCTTTCACGGCTCTGCCAAGATTGAATTGTGCCATGCAATCAGTTGTTCCGAATGTACATGCTACGGCAACAACTATCAGACTCATCCATAGTCTTTTCATGTTTAAATTGTTTTTGTGACGTTTCCGTCGGTTAATAAAATGGTTTGCGCAGTATACTTATCCTATCTCGCAATATTCTTTTGAAAATAGGGATTTGTAAATACCAAATAAAATATAAGTGCAATTGTGGTAGAGATAATTCCTGCCATAAATACAGTTATATAAGATGCTGTTTCTATCAGGTAGCAACCTGCCCACACTCCTAAAGCCACTCCCAATTCCCATGCCAGAAGGTAGGTTGTGTTCGCAGTGCCCCGTTGGCAATGTTGTGACAGCTTTACAAATATCAAAAGGAAATCTGAGGCGACAAGTCCTATTCCCATTCCCATTAAAACGGCAGCCGTAAATAATGCCACACTTTCGGCATGGGTAATGATTAGCAGCAATGAAGCCCCCATTAACAGTAATCCGCTCACTACTCTTGCTCGAATATCTGCATTGACAAATACCAGTTTGTTGGCAATCATTGCAAGCACAAAACCTCCCGCCATCAGTATGAAAAACATTATTGTAACATTCTGCATGTAAATGGATTGGGTGTACATATTTATAGTAGTAAGTAAAGCTCCGAATGTAAAAGATACCAAGACCATATTCAAAGCAGGAACCCAACCTTTGGGCAGTATGAAACGATCTAACGAACAGAAAGAAGCTCCGATTGGTGCACGGAACGGTACATGAATCAAACTTACAAAGAATAATCCGATGGCTCCGCAGCCGAATGATGCATATATCACATCCTGTATTCCTTCATATCTGTATAAAAGCAATCCCAACATAGGGCCGAATACCATACCGAGACGTCCTGCCCAACTGAAACATGTATTTCCCTCACTCCTTTTGGCCGAAGTGGTAATATCAATGGCAAGGGTGCTTTCCATGGTAGTGGTTATGCCGAACAATGCACCTTGGATCATTCGTAACACTGCCATCCACGCCAAACTGCCCACTATGGAATAACCACCGAGAATGGCAATAACCGCCAAATAAGACAGCAGGCATACGCTTTTACGCTTATATGCATCTATCAAGTAACTGTAAAACGGGCCTGTGAAAAACATGGAAACCGCGAATAGAGCAAGTATCATGCCTGCTACGGACAAAGAAGTTCCGAATTTAACTGTCATGTACATGGGCAGTACAGGAAGCAGCATATATAATGACGCAAAGAGCAACATGTTACCCAAATACGCATAAATAAAGCCTGGTGTCCATAAACCGGAAGGACTGTTTGTTTCCATTTAATTAATATTGTTCCTTTTCGTTGGGAAAGTCCGAGCTTTTTACATCTTCCACATATTGACTGATAGCATTTGTCATAACGGTATGCAAATCAGCATAACGACGCAAGAAACGGGGACTGAATCCTTTGCTCATTCCCAGCATGTCTTGAATAACAAGCACTTGACCATCTACCTTTCCGCCGGCACCGATGCCAATGACCGGAATAGACAATTCGCCGGCTACGCGTTCTGCAAGTTCTGCCGGAATCTTCTCGAGGACAAGAGCGAAGCATCCGGCTTCCTCTAATAAATGTGCGTCACGAAGCAATTTCTCTGCCTCTGCATCATCTTTGGCACGAACGGTATAAGTTCCGTATTTATTGATGGATTGAGGCATCAGGCCAAGATGTCCCATAATCGGGATACCGGCAGAAAGAATGCGTTTTACCGTATCAATAATTTCTTCTCCGCCTTCAAGTTTCAGAGCATCTGCATGGGATTCTTTCATGATACGGATAGCCGAAGCAAGTCCTTCAAGAGAGTTTCCCTGATAAGAGCCAAAAGGCATATCCACAACAACCAAAGCTCTTTTCACTCCGCGAACCACAGATTTACCGTGATAAATCATCTGATCCAGTGTGATAGGCAATGTGGTTACGTTACCTGCCATAACATTGGAAGCCGAGTCGCCTACTAAAATGACATCGATACCTGCACCATCTACAATTTGTGCCGTGGTATAGTCATAGGAAGTAAGCATAGATATTTTTTCACCCCTTTGTTTCATCTCAAAAAGACGATGGGTTGTCACTTTTCTTGTATCATCTGATATATAACCTGCCATTTCGCTATTGTTTTAAATTTGGCGCAAAGTTATAGCATTATCGTGAAGAATAAAAAATGTTTCTTCACTATTTTTTAATTTCCATCATTCGGGCAAAGGTAAACCCTTCGAAATCAGGTATTACCAAATCGGCCTTGTCAACAATACTTGCTCTTGAATTGGTGGTAGATAAGCCGATAACAGTCATTTCCGCGCGTCTGCCCGATTCCAGTCCGTTAAAAGAGTCTTCGAATACAAAACAGTTATCTGTGACAGTATCAAAGACTTTCGCTCCTAACAAATAACAATCGGGATCCGGTTTTGATTTGGAGAAGTACTCGGCTGTGAGTATCTTGTCAAACGTTGTTTTCAGTTCGGGATGCACACGATATACTTTTTCCATTTTCTCATTATTGGAACTTGTCACTACCGCGGTTTTCACTCCATGTGCCTGTAAGTCATTAATAAACTCCTCTACTCCGGGAACGTATTCGTAAACCATTTCTTCCTCAAAGCGGTTGAGAGCTTCCGTAATTGTTTCCTGCTCGGTGGTCATTCCTGCAAAATATTTGTCATAAATGAGCTTCAACGTCTGTCCTTTGACACACAACTCGAAGTTTTCTGTTTCCGGGTGATATTTCTTACCCATTTCTTTCCAGAACTTACTGTACTGGCTCTCAGTGTCCATAACAACTCCATCGAAGTCAAACAAAGCAGCGATTGGTTTTCTCGTATCCATTTATTCTTTTTACCTTTAAAGTGATTTAACGGTGCAAAGTTCTTAATAATACTTTTAAACAGCAAATAATTCTTACCTTTGTGCCACTTAAAAATATATAAAGAGATTTTATGCCACACGAAAACAATCCACACATATTAGGAACGGAAAACATCGGAAAACTATTGCTTCAATACTCTATTCCCGCTATCATCGGAATGACGGTGACGTCTTTGTATAATATCATAGACAGCGTATTCATCGGTCACGGCGTGGGTGCGATAGCTATTTCCGGTCTTGCCATTACATTTCCGTTGATGAATCTCGTCATGGCATTTTGTCAACTGTTAAGCACGGGCGGATCTGCTATTTCTTCCATACGTTTGGGGCAGAAAGACTTGAAGGGTGCCAACCTCATTTTGGGAAATGTGTTGGTTCTGTGTATCATTATTGCTTTTGCTTTTGGCGCTTTATTCTACATTTTCCTTGATCCTATTTTACTGTTCTTCGGAGCCAGTGAATCTACGCTGCCCTATGCACGGGATTTTATGCAGGTCATTTTAATTGGCACGCCCATATCTTTTACCATGATAGGGCTAAACAATATCATGAGAGCCACGGGCTATCCCAAGAAAGCAATGATTACCTCCATGTTCACCGTGGGAGCGAATATCATCCTCGCGCCCGTGTTCATCTTTTATTTCGGTTGGGGCATACGCGGGGCTGCAACGGCAACTGTAATCTCGCAATTTCTGGGAATGATTTGGATTCTTTGCCATTTCTTCGACAAAGAGAGTTATGTACGTTTCCAAAAAGGTATTTTCAAGCTGAAGAAACGTATCGTGTTGAGTATATTCGGAATAGGCATGTCCCCGTTCCTCATGAATGTCTGTGCTTGCATGGTGGTTATTATTATCAATAACAGTTTGCAGACTTACGGTGGCGACCTTGCCATCGGTGCTTACGGCATTATCAACCGTGTGTTGATGCTGTTTGTTATGATTGTCCTTGGTATGACAATGGGAATGCAGCCTATCATAGGTTATAACTATGGTGCTCATCAGTTTGAACGTGTGAAACTTACTTTGAAAAAAGGTATTATGGTCGGTGTGGGTATTACTACAGTAGGATTCCTGGCTTGTGAAATATTTCCTCACTTCGTATCCGCCATGTTTACGGATAGCAACGATTTGATAGAGCTGGCTAATACTGGGCTGCGCATTTGCGTGCTGATGTTCCCGTTTGTAGGATGCCAGATTGTGATAACCAATTTCTTTCAGTCTATCGGTAAGGCAAAAATTTCAATATTCCTTTCACTCTCCCGCCAGCTTTTGTTCCTGCTTCCGGGAATTATTTTCTTACCCCGTATTATGCATGGAGTAAACGGAGTGTGGACAAGTATGCCTATATCCGATTTTATTGCATTTGTGGCATCGGTATTGATGTTGTTATATCACATTAAGAAGATGAAGGCAAGTATTCAAACGGCTTGATGTTTATTTCAATCGACAAGTTGATTGTTACAAATGACTTGTCGATTGAAACAAACATCAAGTTGAATAATTTAGAGTACTACACTGCTGACAATGCTGCCGTCGAACAGATTCACGGTGCGATGTGCAAATGAGGCATCATGCTTGGAGTGTGTTACCATTACGATAGTGGTTCCTTCTTTATTCAGTTCCGTGAGCAGATTCATTACTTCCTCGCCATTTTTTGAATCAAGGTTACCGGTAGGCTCATCGGCCAAAATCAGTTTGGGGGATGTAACGACGGCACGGGCTATTGCCACACGCTGCTGCTGACCTCCCGACAGTTGTTGGGGAAAGTGCTTTGCACGATGGCTGATTGCCATGCGTTTTAATATATTATCAACCATTTCCCTGCGTTCGGATGCTTTAATGTTCAAATAGCTGAGCGGTAATTCCACATTCTCATATACATTGAGTTCATCTATCAGGTTAAAACTTTGAAATACAAAGCCAATGTTTCCTTTGCGAACTTGGGTACGTTCTTTTTCTTTCAGGTTGCCCACTTCTTTATCCATGAGGAAATACTTTCCCTCCGAAGGATTGTCGAGTAGTCCGAGAATATTCAGTAATGTTGATTTCCCACAGCCCGACGGTCCCATGACGGCAAGAAATTCATTGTCTTTCACTTCCAAAGATATATGGTTCAAAGCTATAGTTTCCACTTCATCGGTGCGGAATATTTTGCTGACGTCTTCTATTCGTAACATAATTGTATGATTTTATTCGTTTTTAATACTGTTGACCGGATTCTCATTAGCTACTCTCCAAGTTCGGATAACAACCCCTGCCAAGATTATCAGAAGAACCAAGACCGCTACTCCGGCAAATAAAACAGGGCTTGGAGATATTGCATCGGCAAATTGTTCGAGCCACTTGTTCCCGATAAAATAGGCTCCTACACAACCAATGAGTATAGCCGGGAGTGCATTCCATAGCAAACTTTGTGAAAGAAGAACAAGAATATTTCCTGCTTCCGCTCCATTTACCTTGCGGATAGCTATTTCTTTACTGCGGCGGTGCACTTCGTCATTGACGTATCCGAACAGGCCCATTAATGTAATCAGAACAATGGCGATTGATGCAAGTATTACTGCATCACGGAAGCGGCGTACATCTTGGTACTGATTTGAGATTTGCTTTTCCAGAGAATAAAACTCCATGTCTTCCGTGGGGAACAGTTCGGCAATCTTATCATTAAGTGTTTTCAGTGTTTCGGAAGTAAGTTCGTGAACACGAACATAGAGAGCACCGCTTTTGAGCGTTTTCCCACCTTGTATCAATACGGGAAGTTGCTCATAGCGTATACTGCCAATGGGAAAATCTTTCATGACCCCTACAACCGTTCCATATCCGCCATTAAAATGATTCACTTGTTTTCCCACTGCACCGTCAGTCCAATGCATCAGGCTGACAAATTTTTCATTGACCAACAATTGTTCCGGAGCATTTATATTCTTTCCTTCCACTATTTGTATTTGCATGGTGGGTACGAAGTTATAATCATATATGCACAAACGGGCAGTGAAGAGTCCTTTGCCATTTGCATCGACTACAGGCGTACCTCCATACCCTGAAAGAATATCCATACCCGAAGTGCCTATGCTTTCAACCATCGGCATGCGGCGTAATTCATCATTCAGCATTTCTGCTTTTTCTTGGTCTGTTATTCCGTGCAAATAAGTAACGGCTACATTGGAAGGATTATAATTCAAGGTTGTATTCATCAGTTGGTGGTATTGTGTCAGTATCACCAAAAGGAAACCGGTAATGAAAGCTACTCCGGCAAATTGCACAAAAAGCAAAGGTTTTTTCCATGAATTCTTTTTTTCCGTGTATCTGCGGAATACTTGTGAAACGGGTATGGATGCAAATATCCGTCCGGGTAATACTCCTGCCAGAACAAATAACAGCACCAATACGCAAAGCGGTAACCATAAATTCTCCCAAGTAAACAAAGAAGAAAGATGTGCATCGACCAAATCTTCTATCGGATTTTTGAAATTAATCGTTAATATGATAACCAAACAGAGTGATACCAAAATGAGAATGGCGGTTTCCCACATAAACATACCGAATATGTTACCTGCACCTGCTCCATTGCACTTGTGAACTCCTACCCCTTTCGCTCTTCGTGCAAGAGACGAAATGGATATTAGTACATAGTTCATAGCAGCAATGAATAGAAGTATGGAGGCAAGAATGCTCAATATAACTATCATTTTATGTACTTCCGGATAACTGCTGTGTTGTTTTCCGATAGGTTGGAATGAATAGGATTCACTGACTCCTCTTTTGGAATCTTGCGGAGCATATTTTTCAATTAATTGAGGCATGCGGGTTTCCACTCTTAGTGCATCGTCTGCATTGCGAAAGCGTACATATCCCCTATAACTATCATCACCATTCCACCCGGCATAACGGCCAAAACGACCTTTTACTGTTGCAAATGAAGCAACTACATCATGTCTTAAAGTAGCATTTTCCGGAATATCCTTAAAAACTCCTTTTATTGTCATGGGAGCAGTCTTGCTTTGCATGAGTACTTTTCCTATCGGATCGGCATTTCCATAAAGTTGCTTGGCTGTACTTTCCGATATGAAAAGGACATCGGGATTTGTTAAATCAACGGGATTGCCTTTCAGTATCTCTATTCCCATAGTTTTGAAAAACAATGAATCGCTATACACTGTCCCTAAACTAATGCGGTGACTGCCATTGAAATAGTTCGTACTTCCCCAATCGGCGACAATTGAAGCACTTTCCACTTCTTCCGGGAAATTTTCAAGAATAGCACCGGGTAAAGGAGCTATTATTATAGGTGCTGTTTCATGGTTGGCTCCGTTTATAGTCCATGTGCAATTGATGGCAAAGAGTTTGTCATTCTCTTTATAAAAACTATCATAGCTTAACTCGAAAGCTACACGGGCAAAAAGGAGTATTCCGATGAATATTCCCAATGTCAGTGAAATTATTTTGATAATATTAGACCCTCTTCCTCGAATGAGCGTCCTGAATGTGTAATAAAGCTGTCTCATATTGGATACAAATTTAATAGTTATCTCCATTTTATTATTATAATAAGGAAAAGAAACGTTTCACAACGCCATCTTCTCCTCCGGCAATGCATGAAGCCAGTTAATTATATTGTTAGATTCATTAATTGAAATACACGAACCGTGCCATAATAGATAAATGTCTGATTATTAATACATAATAATTTCATTCGCTATATGAGTATTGTCTATATTTTAGACAACAGTGTCTATGAATTAGACAAAAGAACCAATATTTAAGATAAAAAGAATTATGAAAACTAAATTATATTATTTAGTTTTGCGGCTGAAATAAAATATTGAATACGATGAAAAAGATAATGAATAGCCTGATTATCATGTTCGCCACATTTGCTCTAAACGGATGCGAGATGATTGAGTATCATCCCTATGATGGACGGGTAAAGGGAGAAACCGAGATTAATAGGAAAAACATTGAGCGCATAAAAAAAAGTTGCGCAGGGAAAACTACCATTCGTTTTGCTGTTATCAGTGACACGCAACGATGGTATGATGAAACAGAAGATGTAGTGGAAGCTTTAAATCAACGGAATGATTTGGATTTTGTCCTTCATGCGGGAGATACATCGGACTTTGGTGCAACCAAAGAATTTATGTGGATGCGTGATATTTTACAAGGATTAAAAGTCCCTTACACGGTATTATTAGGAAATCATGACTGCTTGGGTGATGGGTTGGAAGTATTTCAGGCAATTTTCGGTCAGGAAAACTATTCTTTCATGGCCGGAAATGTTCGTTTTGTATGTTTGAATACTAACGCACTGGAATTTGATTATTCCAAACCTGTACCCGATTTCACTTTTTTGGAGGAACAAATAAAGAAGAGTGATCCTATAAATGAAAAAACAGTTATAGCTATGCATGCATGTCCTTACTCAGAGGTATTTAACAATAATGTGGCAAAGCCGTTTGAATTATATATTACGCAATTTCCTCAATTACAATTTTGTGTTTACGGACATGGGCATCAGGTACAAGTTGATGAAATATTCAATGATGGCGTACTTTATTACCAATGTAGCAATATCAAGAAACGTAAATACTTGGTTTTCACAATAACACCTGAAGATTATAAATATGAAGTGGTACAATTCTAAATACATATATATAATAACATTTTTGTTATTTCTGCCTGTCATTGCCGGTGCACAGAATAAATATGATAAACGTGTACATAAGTATCGCAGAACATGGGAAAAGCTCATTCCTACCCATACAAAAATCCAGTTTGCAGGAGATATGGGATTACTTTCTTTCGGTACTGGTTGGGATTATGGTAAAAAGAATCAATGGGAAACAGATGTTTTTTTAGGCTTCATTCCCAAGTATTCATCCAGTGACTTTAAAATGACTTTTACTCTGAAACAGAATTATATGCCGTGGAGTATTGGGCTAGGCAAAGGCTTTTCCACCGAACCTTTAGCCTGCGGTATTTATTTTAATACTGTAATGAACGATGATTTCTGGACAAAAGAACCCGACCGTTATCCTAAAGGTTATTATGGCTTTTCAACTAAAATCAGGACTCACGTATTTTTAGGACAGCGACTTACTTATGATATTGCTCATGATAAAAGGATAACCGCCAAATCTATTACTTTCTTTTATGAAATCAGTACGTGTGATTTATACGTAATAAGTGCTTTCGGAAATAGTTACCTTAAACCGAAAGATTATCTGCGGTTATCGTTGGGGTTGAAGTTACAGTTGTTTTAAAATAAAAAATCAGATAGCCAAGTTAGTTAGCTATCTGATTTTTTAAGAGCGAAAAACGGGACTCGAACCCGCGACCCTCAGCTTGGGAAGCTGATGCTCTACCAACTGAGCTACTTTCGCATTAGGATGAGCAAAGGTATAAATTATTTCTATTCGAAAAATAATCTACATCTTTTTTTTGACAGAAAAATTATGAAGTTATATTTTTGGTTAAAAAGTGGAGCAAAAATGTATAAACAGAGAAAAAGATTCTAATTTTGCATCACTAGACAGAAAACTAAAGAAAGATACGTAGTTTCCTCTGAAATCTTACTATCCTGAAATCGCTATGAAAGGACCAAACACAAGTATTTATTTAATGACTATATAATATAAAAGTATGAAAAGTAAGATTGTTTTATTTGCATTTTGTTTATCCCTGTTCGGTTGCGGCCAAAAGGGACAAATGGGAATGGGTGGTGTGCAAGAGTACGCTGTGATGACATTACAGCCCTCAGTCAGCGATTTAAACAGCTCCTATCCCGCAGTAATCAAAGGAAAGCAAGATATAGAAATTCGACCAAAAGTTGCCGGTTTCATTACCAAGCTTTGTGTAGATGAAGGTTCTGTAGTACGTAAAGGACAGCCTTTATTTTTAATTGACAGAGTTGAATATGAAGCAGCAGTACGTATGGCAGAAGCAAACGTGCAAGCAGCTAAAGCAACTGTCAATACTCAGGAATTGACAGTTAAAAATAAAAAAGAACTTCATCGTAAGAATATTATCAGTGATTTTGAATTACAGATGGCAGAAAACCAGTTGGCTTCTCAGAAAGCTGCTTTGGCTCAGGCGGAAGCTCAACTCATAAGTGCTAAGAATAACTTGTCTTATACTACGGTTGTCAGTCCTTCTAACGGAGTTGTGGGATCAATTCCATTCCGTGTTGGTAGTTTGGTTAGTTCTTCAAGCGCTGCTCCATTGACAACAGTTTCCGATATATCCGAAATGTATGTTTACTTCTCCATGGATGAAAAACAACTGTTGAATATGACACGTGAAGGCGGGAGTATCAAAGAACTTTTAGATAAAATGCCGACTGTAGAATTGAAACTGGCAGATGGTTCTATCTATTCCGAAGGAGGAAAAATTGAAACTTTAAGTGGGGTTATTGACCAAAGTACCGGTTCGGTAAATATGCGTGCCACATTCCCTAACTCCAAGAATATTCTCAGAAGTGGAGGTACAGGTGTTGTAATGATTCCATACAAGGAAAATAACTCTATTATTATTCCACAAAAAGCTACCTATGAAATTCAGGATAAGAGATTTGTTTATGTAGTTGGTCCCGATTCTAAAGTTAAAACAACAGAAATCACTGTCTTTAATCTCGATGATGGTAGAAATTACATCGTAACTTCCGGTTTGAATGCCGGTGATAAGATTGTTGTTGAAGGTGTTGCTTCATTGAGAGACGGTACCGAAATCAAAGCAATTACTCCGGAAGAAGCAGCTGCTAAGTTAAAAGCCATGACAGGAGGTCAGCAAGGAGCTGCTGCTCAAAAATAATTCATATAAAACAAGACAAAGAATATGAAATTAGATAGATTTATAAACCGCCCGGTACTATCGACGGTTATTTCCATTTTGATAGTCATTTTGGGAATATTGGGGATGGTATCATTGCCGGTATCCCAATACCCCGATATTGCCCCTCCTACCATACGTGTAAATACGAGTTACACGGGTGCTAATGCACAAACTGTACTGAATAGTGTTATTGCTCCGTTGGAAGAACAGATCAATGGTGTGGAGGATATGATGTACATGAGTTCTACAGCCACAAATACAGGTGATGCCAGTATCGAAGTTTATTTTAAACAAGGTACAGATCCGGACATGGCTGCTGTAAACGTACAAAACCGTGTGGCTAAAGCCCAGGGTTTCCTACCGTCGGAAGTAACAAAAGTAGGTGTCATTACTCAAAAAAGACAAACTAGTATGTTGATTGGCTTCTCTTTCTATAGTTCTGATGACAAATACGATAATGAGTTTCTTGAAAACTACGCTAACATTAATATTATTCCTGAAATCAAGCGTATTCCCGGTGTAGGTGATGCAATGGTTATGGGTAGTGATTACTCTATGCGTATCTGGCTGAAACCGGATGTTATGGCACAATATAAACTGATGCCTACCGATGTAACTCTTGCATTGGCAGAACAAAATATAGAAGCTGCTCCGGGACAATTTGGTGATCAAGGTGACCAGTCGTTCCAGTATGTAATGAAGTACAAGGGACGTTTGCAAACAGAGCAGGAATTCGGAGATATTGTTATCCGTGCAACTGCCGATGGAGAAATCTTAAGATTAAAAGACATTGCTACATTAGAATTAGGTAGATTAACTTACGGGTTCAATAACAATGTCAACGGTCATCCGGGTGTTACTACGATTATTTTCCAGACTGCCGGTTCTAATGCCACTGAGATTATCAATAATATTACAGATTATCTGAATAAGATAGAACCGACTCTTCCTCCCGGAGTGAAGACTGCTATTTTGTTGAATGCAAATGACTTCTTGTTCGCTTCTATCTATGAAGTGCTCAAGACATTAATCGAAGCATTTATCCTCGTATTTATTGTTGTGTACATATTCTTGCAGGATTTTCGTTCCACATTGATTCCGGCTATTGCTATTCCGGTTGCTTTGATTGGTACGTTCTTCGTGCTCTATCTGATTGGATTCAGTATCAACTTGTTAACGCTATGTGCGATGGTGCTTGCCATTGCGATAGTGGTCGATGACGCCATTGTGGTGGTGGAAGGCGTCCATGCAAAACTCGACCAAGGATATAAATCATCACGTTTGGCTGCCATTGATGCTATGGGTGAATTGGGTGGTGCCATTGTTTCCATTACTTTGGTTATGATGGCGGTGTTCGTTCCTGTAAGCTTTATGAGTGGAACTTCCGGTACATTCTATCGCCAGTTCGGTTTGACAATGGCTATAGCAATCGGTTTCTCAGCTATCAATGCATTGACTTTAAGCCCGGCATTGTGTGCTATTTTCCTAAAACCCCATGATTTAAATGGCGAACATAAAAAAACAAGCTTTATCGACCGTTTCCATATCGCCTTTAATGCGGCCTATGATGTAACATTGAAGAAATACAAAAAAGGAGTAATCTTCTTTATACATAGAAAAGGAATTGCATTCCTGACAGTAGTTGCTTCTATTGTAATATTGGTATTATTGATGAAAACCACTCCTACAGGATTAGTCCCTAATGAAGATACAGGAACAATCTTTGCAGTTGTGGATATGCCTCCGGGAACAGCTCAGGAAAGAACTAACGAAGTGATGAAACAGGTAGATAGTTTGGTTGCTGCCAATCCTGCCGTTATTTCCCGTACACAGATTACCGGATATAGCTTCCTTGCAGGTCAGGGTAACTCTTATGGTACGATGATTATCAAATTAAAAGATTGGGATGAACGTGCTAAAGGACAAGATGCAAATACCATTATCGGCACCTTGTATATGCAAGCCAAAATGGGAATTAAAGATGCCCGCGTATTGTTGTTTGCGCCTCCTATGATTCCGGGATATAGTGTAACAAATGGTTTCGAATTCAATTTGCAGGATAAAACCGGTGGTGATCTGGATAAATTCTATGAAGTAGCACAGGAATTCCTTGCCAAATTGAATGAACGTCCGGAAATTGCAGCGGCGCAGACTTCGTTTAATCCGACATTCCCGCAATACATGATTGATATTGATGCGGCAAAATGTAAACAAGCCGGTCTTAGCCCAAATGATATTCTTACTACTCTGCAAGGATATTACGGAGGTTTATATGCATCTAACTTCAACCGTTTCGGTAAACTATACCGTGTAATGATTCAGGCTGATCCGAAAGCTCGTATCAATCCGGAAACATTGAATAGTGTGAAAGTGCGCAATGGAAATGAAATGGCTCCTATCACACAGTTCATGACTTTGAAGAAAGTTTATGGGCCGGATAATATCAAACGTTTCAACATGTTTACTTCAATGAGTGTCAATGGTTCTCCGGCTACCGGTGTCAGTTCCGGTGAAGCAATTAAAGCTGTCGAAGAAGTAGCTGCACAATACTTGCCTCAGGGATATGGTTACGAATTCTCCGGTATGACACGTGAGGAACAAAGTACAGGTAGCAGCACAACTGCAATAATCTTTGCACTTTGTTTGATTTTCGTTTACCTTCTGTTGAGTGCCCAATATGAAAGTTACCTTCTCCCGTTGGCAGTTATCCTTTCTATTCCGTTTGGTTTGATGGGTAGCTTTATCTTTGCTCAGATGATGGGAGTTGAAAATAACATCTATATGCAGATTGCATTGATTATGTTAATGGGACTTCTTGCTAAAAATGCTATTTTGATTGTTGAGTTTGCACTTGACAGACGTAAGATGGGAATGAGCATAACGTGGGCTGCCGTTCTTGGAGCAGGTGCCCGTCTTCGTCCTATCTTGATGACATCATTGGCAATGGTTGTTGGTTTGCTTCCTTTAATGTTCGCTCATGGCGTAGGTGCAAACGGTAATAGTACATTAGGTACAGGTGCCGTAGGTGGTATGTTAATTGGTATGATTTGCCAGATATTTATTGTACCGGCACTGTTTGTAGTATTTGAATATTTGCAGGAGAAAGTGAAACCGCTTGAATGGGCTGACTTGGATACTGCTGATGTAGAGCCTGAAATTGAGCAATACATTCCTAAAAAACAGACTAAATGATGAAAAAACAAATAACAGTATTATTGTGCGCAACTGCTCTGTTGAGTAGTTGCCACATCTATAAGTCTTACGATCGTCCTGATAACATTGATGTTGAAGGTTTGTATCGCGATCCCGTATCCGACAATGACACATTGGCTTCAGATACGGCAAATATGGGTAATTTGCCTTGGAGGGAAATATTCAAAGATCCTAAATTGCAAGCATTAATAGAACAAGGATTAGAGAAGAATATAGATATGCAGGCAGCTATTCTGCGTGTGGAAGAAGCTAAAGTGATGCTTACTTCTGCCAAGTTGGCCTATCTTCCGTCTATCAACCTCACTCCGCAAGGGACTTTGGCAAGTTTTGATGGCAGTAAATCTTCTAAAACTTATCAGTTACCTGCAGCTGCAAGTTGGGAAATTGATTTGTTCGGTAAACTGTTGAATGCCAAACGTGGTTCTAAAGCTGCATTGTTGCAAAGCAAAGCTTACCGGCAAGCTGTCCGTTCCCAATTAATAGCGGGAATTGCCAATACCTATTATTCATTGTTAATGCTTGACAAGCAAGTTTCCATTAGTGAAGAGACTTCGAAAATATGGAAAGAAAACGTCCGTGCCATGGAAGCCATGAAAATAGCGGGAATGACTACTGAGGCTGCCGTTGCTCAAAGTAAAGCAAACAGCCACCAAGTGGAAGCGTCACTTGCGGATCTTCGTCGTCAGGTACGCGAAACAGAGAATGCATTGTCTGTTCTTCTTGCACAGGCTCCTCAGACAATCAGCCGCGGAACATTGGAAGAACAAGTAATGCCCGAAACATTGGCAGCAGGTGTTCCATTGCAGTTATTGTCAAACCGTCCGGATGTGAAAGCAGCCGAAATGTCTTTGGCGAGTGCTTATTACTCAACTAATCAGGCTCGCTCTGCGTTTTATCCTAATATTACCATTGGCGGTAGTGCAGGTTGGACTAACAGTATGGGTAGTGCGATTGTCAATCCGGGAAAAGTACTTTTATCCGCAGTGGCTTCTTTAACTCAGCCTATTTTCAATCATGGCAAACTTGTTGCTAACCTGAAAGTATCTAAAGCTGAAGAAAAAATTGCGCAGATGAACTATCAACAAAGCATCTTGAATGCAGGCGAAGAAGTAAGCAACGCTTTGTTCCTGTATGAAACGGCAACAAAGAAGATGACGGAGCACAGAGCACAAGTGGAAGCTCTGAACAATGCAGTAGATTATACTCAGAATTTGTTCCATTCGGGACAGGCTACTTATTTAGAGATTCTGACTGCACAACAATCTTTGCTTGGCGCACAATTAAATGAAGTATCCGATGTATTCCAACGCATGCAAGCTGTTATCAACTTGTATAGTGCATTGGGTGGCGGAAGAGAATAATTAACTTTAAATTTATACTATTATGATTAGTCCGTTAGCTGTTGTAGATCCCGAAGCAAAAATCGGGAAAAACGTAACGATTCACCCTTTTGCCTATATTGAAAAAGATGTAGTCATTGGTGACAACAATGTAATCTTGCCTTATGCGAGTATTCTTAACGGAGCACGTATAGGAAACGGAAATACCATATATCAAGGAGCAGTGATTGCTGCCATTCCTCAGGATTTTAATTTCAGAGGTGAAGCGACAATTGCCGAGATTGGAGACAATAATACCATTCGTGAATATGCAGTTATCAGTCGTGCAACTTCATCGACAGGTGTAACCCGCGTTGGTAACAGCAGTTTCATCATGCAGTCGGTACGCCTTTCCCATGATGTTAAAGTAGGCGATCATTGTATCATAGGAAACGGCTCCCAACTTTCGGGTAATGTAGTTGTTGAAGATCATGCAATATTGAGTTCCTGCGTTTTGGCACAACTGGGTGCACGTGTAGGGCAATGGGCACTTATTCAGGCGGGATGCAGTTTTGCAAAAGATATTCCTCCGTATGTCATTGTAACACGTGAGCCTGTAACTGCTTATCATAGTGTCAATACCATGGTTCTTTCCAATCAAGGTTTTGAAGAACGCATCATTAAGCACATAGCGCAAGCCTATCGCGTGGTTTATAAAGGTAACTTCTCAACTTTGGATGCCGCGGATAAGGTTGAACAACAAGTGCCGATGAGCGAGGAAATTCAAAATATTATTGATTTCATCCGTTCTACTCAAAGAGGTATATTGAAATAACAATATCTCATACTTTTCTTACTAAAGAAGCTGGCTCAAAAAGAATGAGTCGGCTTCTTTTTTATGTAAATTTTCCGTAGAAAATGGAAATTTTACAAACATCAAGTAGTTTATAAAAAACGACCTGTTATTTGCTTTCAAACAACAGGTCGTTTTTTAAAATCAACAAGACGTTTTTTTTAATACATATATATAATATTTTTTCATTGTATATGTTTAAACACAATATATACAACAGAGTGTTATTTTGAAAAGATTGATTTTTTCACTTTATAAAATATTTTTTTAATGAACGCTTTGTTAATCTAGAATATTTGGTCTACATTTGCGATTATATCTATTGTAGATTAGGTAAGAAACTATACATACAATACAAAACAGAAATATTAAATTGCGGAATAGCATTTTAAATAACACACAAAAATTACCAAATAGCGTTCATGAAAAACACTATTTTATAGTTTTGTTAATCTTGTTTTCTTTTGCAATATTACCGGCAACTCATGCACAAGTAAAAAGAATAAAACAGGAAGAAGTGAAAACTGTACCTGCAAAATCCCGTTGGTCTTTTCGTACAAATGCTTTAGATTGGTTATTGACGGTCCCTAATATCGGAATAGAATATGATTTAAGTAACTCAATATATAATAAACTCACGCTTAATTTTGAGGGAAAATGGAATTGGCATACGAGCCATAACTATGCACCAAATGTGGTGTTCGACCTTTGGGATATTCGTCCCGAAGTGCGGAAGTATTGGCGCACGGAACATCGTCCCAATACAGGAAATAAACCGGGATTGAAAGATAAACTATTTTCCAGGGAACGTTCCAATCCCAAATTCTGGCGTGCCTATTATCTGGGAGCCTATGCAAGTGTAAACGGGTATTCTTTTAAATTCGGGAAAAGAGGCTATCAGGGCAATTCCTATGGAGTTGGTATATCCGGAGGATATAGCATTCCGCTTTACAGTTACAAGAATCATTTTATTGATGTGGAGTTTGGTGGCAGTCTGGGACTCTCGTATGCTAAATACGATGTCTATGAACTCGATCGTGATAACAATTGCTATATTCCTGTTCCTGAAAAATCAAAAAGCTATCATTTTGTTCCTTTTCCTGTGGTTAGTGATATAAGGGTATCTTTTGTTTATCGCTTTACTTCCGTTAAAGACAAGTATAAGATGATAGATCATGAAAAGATACAGGCTAGAGAAAGACTGAAAATAGAAAAGAAACAGCGTAAAGACTCTATCCGGACTGCAAAACATCTTGCCGATAGTTTGGAAGATATGCGTAGCAAGTTTGTGAAAGACTCCATAAAGCAAGCTAAACATTTAGCAGACAGCGTCGAAAAGTTACCGGTAAAAGATACTTTAAGCCTCAATGATAAGATAACCGGCAGTGAGGAAAAAACTAAAATAGCAACAGAAGAAAAACATAATAAGAAAAAAGATAAAAAGAAAAGATCTTCTAAAAAGAAAGAGGAAAAACAACAGACAGTGATAAAACGGGATGATGAAACTGAAAATTAAACATCTGATTATAACTTCATCGGTTATATTGATTCTATTGATAACTTCATGTGCACAAGTCGAATTAAATGATAAAGTTAATTTATCTCCTTACGCAGGTATAAAATTTGAATTCGATTGGGGGCAGTATGAGCAACCGGATTCTATGATTCTTATCATGAGCCGTATTATCAATACTCGTCATTATGTGCAAGAAATATCCCTGAATGATATGCCCGAAATAGTTCCGGATGACAATGAAGAAATTCCGGTAACACGGGCAGATGCAACTACACAGAGCAATAAAGAAGATGCAGATGGCAAAATTATAGATGGAAAATTACAGATAAAAGGCGGTGAATACTTTATGCTTGCGATCAGCAAACCGGGAGAAGGCGTGGAACTTTCACATCTGGATAATTTTGCTGATGATAACACTATCGGAATCAATGATTTGAATGTAAGCGTACAACAAAGGGAATTAAATGAGATACCCGAACTGGCAGGCAGCAATGATAAAGATTATATTAAATGGATGGATTTCAATCCCAACTATTCATATGTAATGAACATCTCCCCTATTTATATGGCATCATTAAAAAATGTGGATATAAAAACGGGAAGTGACCTTTCAATCAAATTCGCTCCCAAGATGATGACACAGAAAATCAAAATACCTTTCAAGGTACTCATTGAGGAGGGAGTTGAAATAACAAACGTCATAGCCGAAATATCCGGTGTCGTGAAAGAGGTCAATGCCGTTAGCTGCACTATTGACAGTACAAAGACTCATCGTGTTATCTTCAAACCACAGTTATTAAACGCTGTAAATAATACTCTTTCTTATGAAGGAGAGATTAATGTTTTGGGACTGTTTCCCAGTCGTCAACCTAATTTCATTACAGGGCCGGGCATTCTTCAATTAGCTATCTACACTCAGGCACAAGGTAAAAAAAGGATTTTCCATACAGCCAAAAACTTATATGCAGAAATCAGGGAAGCAAAGCTCTTGACATATACCGGAGAAGGAAATAAATATCAGGTTGCAAAGGAAAACGTAACACTTTCCACTGATTATAAATTTAAGATAACAGTGAAGCAGATTGTTACGGACAACGAAGATGGTATTGACATCTGGCAGGAAAATGACAACTTTATAGAAGGAGAACTGTAGGATTTAATATGGCAAGGATAAATAAAATAGCGATACGACTCATGCAAGGATTATTATTGACTGGTATGTTTATAGCTTGTTCCGACAATTCCTATAAAGGATATACCGCAGAAATAAAAGAGCCGGAGAAAGAAGGTATTCCGGTTATCATTTCAGTGGGTAATCCCGAACTTAATGATGTCATAACAAGAGGAACCGGTGCTATTGATCAAACGGATAATACTTCATGGTATGATGCATATATTTATATTTATTCTTTCAAACGTGATATGACCGCCGATTACAGTGTGCTCAGCATTGATGATGATGAAATGTGTCTGATAGATGCCTCTATATCCGGTAACAGATCCAAACTGGGAAGAAAAGCTAAAATAAATGAGCATGAAACCTATGTATCATGGATAGATGATGAAACAAGTGTATTTTATCATACCAATAATTTACCCTATGATTTCTTTGGTTACTATATAGATGATATTGAGATCAATGAGAATGATGTGATACGCAACAAAGATGGAGTACAGCTAAAAGTAAAAATAGATGGTACTCAAGATTTGATGAGTGCACGTGCCAACCTTACAGACGAACAGGCCAACCGTAAAGATTTTGAGGATGAGGAAAAGGCAAATATAAAAGACTGGTATTATAGCTTTTACACAGCCCAAAGAAATATTCAGCCGGTAATGATATTCAAGCACCACCTCTCCCGTTTTATTTTTCAGATATATCCGGTTACTGCCAAAGCAAACAATATAACCGTAGACGAGGTACGGATAAAATCCAAGCGGGAAGGATTATTTACGGTTGCCCATAACACCACAGGCAATATGGGAGTGGATTTTTCTGCAGATCAACCTTATGAGACTTTGTTCTTGACCGAAAATAAAGGAAAGCAATTATCTCCCGGAACTTATCACACGGATTATCATGGGGATTTTTCAGAATCTCTTTATGAACGTCCGTTTGTGCGTGTAGGTGAAAGCATTATGCTTCCCCCTAATGAAACGGAATATCAATGTAGTGTCCTTTTGAAAGAAGTTATCGACGGTAAGGAACATACTTATGAAAGTCTGTTGACACTGACAGATGGTAACGAGGCTTTTAAACCCGGTACGCAATATATTGTGAAACTTGGCATTTGGGGGCTGCAAGATGTTACGGTATCCGTTACTCCCGAACCTTGGCAAGATGGAGGCAGTGTTACGGTAGATCCCGATAAGGATTTTGGAAAAACAAGATAATATTAATTTTATATACATCATTATGAAAAAAACACGTATGTTATTTGCGACTCTTGCTATCGGAATGCTGGCAAGTTGTTCTAAAGACTCGGGTTCGGGAATTGATGGAACTGATCCGGTAGAAGATACTCCTATGGAAATTAATTTAGGAGTGAAACAGGCAATATTAAAGACCGAAAATACCAAGACAAGAGGTATCGGTGGAATTGGAGATTTGGACGGAGCACAAAATGTTTGGAATGGAGAAACACTGTATATCTATGCCATAAGTTCCGAACCTCTTGATGTAGTACCGACTAATGAAAAAGCAACCGCACCATCCGGGAGTACAAGTGATGCAATAACATGGGCCGATAATACAAAGCATTTTTATTATGGAGGTACCAGTATCTACACATTTTATGGTTATCATATAGATAACGCAACTACAGATGGAGCCGATCCGGCTCCCACTGGAGATGCTACAACCGGCTATTCAATCCCTTTCAAAATAGATGGAACACAGGATTTGATGGTAGCTGCTACCGACAGAACAAAAGATATTGAAGCTTCTTCTAGGAAAGACGAACTGACAGGTAAAGAAGCAAATTTGTATAGTGCATGGTCTGCAAGACGTGCAGTTACTCCTAATTTGGTATTTAAACACTTATTATCCCGTTTGAAGTTTACTGTAAAAGCAGGGAATGATGGTGCGACTGTAGCTGCAGGCGTTTCAGTTAAAGAGATTGCTGTGTATTCAAAAAGTGAAGGAACTTTAGTTGTTGTTCCTTCAGCTGATGGTACTACAAATACTCAAGGATTAAAAGATGTTGCAGATCTTCCTGCTGACCTAAAAGATGCTACTCCTTTTTATTTGATGGAAGCACCTGCACCAGATGCTGTTACAAAAGATTTAGTACCTCTTCAACCTGTAACAGCTAATAGTGTTACGGATGCAGCACCCATTGGTGAAAGTATGTTAGTTATTCCGGCAGATACCTATCAAATGGTGGTAACAACTTCACAAGAGGTTAATGGTAATCCTCAAACCAGTACAAATGTTGCGATATTAAAAGAACCTGACGGAGTTAAAGGAGCCACTTTTGAAGCCGGAAATATATATACAATAAACATTATTGTTTACGGTCTTAAAGAAATCGAAGTAAATGCAACTTTAACGGCATGGAAAGATGGTGGAAGCATAACTATAGATCCGGATGATGAGCCGGCTCCCTCTCCTGCTCCACAACCTTAAATAAATCATAGAAAATAATTATAAACATATAAATTTTAAGTTATGAAAAAAAGTTTATTCTTGGCTATGGCAGCAGTAGCACTGCTGAGTGGCTGTTCAAAAGATGATGGCAGTATTACTATTGATAATGGTAACGGCAGCAATTTAGATCCCGATGCAGTGCAAATACATTTGGGTACGGGATTACCTACTGCTATTGTTACTCCTAAGACAAGAGCAGTAGTTGAATCTCCTAAAAATTGGAATGGTTTGAAGGTAGGTATCTACGCATTAGCTAAAAATGCTCAAGTAAATGGAGTTGATTTAGTTTGGTCCAACAATGATTTAGGACAACGTTTATTAGATAATATAGAAGGGACAATTGCCGAAGGAGTTGATCCAAGCATAAATTTGAACGGTAATTATTATTATCCTATGAGTCAAGGTATGAACTATACTTTCTATGGTTATTATCCTCGCGTAGATGCTCCTGTTGTTACAGATGATGCAGTTACTGCAAGCTACGCACTCACAGGACAAGATGATATTCTGTGGGGTAGAGCTGTTGCGTCAAATATAGAAAATGCCGGTACTACATATGAGGGATACAATGCACGTTACTTTCGTAAAAATACAGGAACAGCAACAGATCCGACTATTGATTTTAAACATAAATTAGTTCGTTTGGATTTTAAACTAAAAGCTGGAACAGAAGAAGGAGGCGATGCAACAGCCGCTACTAATGTAAAAGTTAAATCAATTAATGTGGTATGTCAAAACAAGGGTGTCAATTTAACTATTGCCGATAAAAATAAAATGAATAACACCGGTACTCTTGAAGTAGGAGAAATAACGACAACAGCACTTACTACAGAACCGGCTTTTATTAAAGAAAATCCTGATGCAGCATATTGTTTGCCTTTATATTCAGATTATACATCGTCTACGGTAAACACTGTTTATACAGGAAAGCCAACAGCAGAATCGGCCACAACTCCTATGTCTATAGGACTACCAATCATGCTACCAACTCCGGCATTGGCAATAGCCGGTGAAACTGCTTATTATGTAAAGGTTGAGTTAGAAGCCAGTGCCACCCAAACATTATCAACCGTTATTCCGGTAAGCACTGCCGATGGTTTTCTTGCCGGTAACAAATATGATGTTACTTTAGTTGTGAATGGCTTAACCGGCATCAAGATTAATGCTACTTTAACAGGATGGCAGAACGGTAGTAAGCCCGATGATGTAGAAATCAATTAATTGAATATAATCAATTATGAATAAACTGATATTAGGCATATTATCGTTAATGTTGTTCCCGGGTTGCAGCAAAGACAACACTTCCGTTAATCCCGAAATACCAAATGTAGACGACGAAGGAGTTGAAGTTAGCTTCAGCTCCGGCGTTGCTGCATCTATCTCTTCTAACTTAACAATGACTCGCGCAATCTTAGAGGGAGCTATTCCTACAAATTCAAGTGTTGGAATATATGGAATACCTGCTTTATATGCCGAAAAAGAGAAATATACAATTGAGAAGTTTGTTGAAGAAGGTGACTTTCAACAGTACTTGTTTAATGCAAAATATGATGCAACAGAAGTTTCGCAAACAACCAGTTCATTAAAACAGGCTTATAAGGCAAAGTTTCCATCTAACCAAAGTGGCATGGATGCTTTGAGTTTTTATGCTTATTATCCTTATATAGAAAAACCTGTCTATAAAAGTAAATTAGGATATGGTGTACCTATTACCATTAATAATGATAATATGTCCCAAATAACGGACTATTTGTATACTAATCAAACTGTAGCAAGAATATCACTTAAACCTGTAGAATTAAAATTTCAACATGCTTTGGCAAGGTTAGACTTCAAAATTTATTCAGACAAAGCCGATTTGCAGATACCGGGACAAAAAGTGAAAATAAATTCAATTATCATAAAAGCTATATGTAGCAACACGGGTATCATGTATTTAAAAAATGGCACTATCGCTCCTACTAATACAGATGAAACAGCTTATACTTACCCATTAACGAATACCTATATAAAAAAGGCTACTACTGCTGGTGATATAGAAATTTTAGATCCTATTGCAAGTTTTCTTCTTATTCCTGCGGGAGATTGCATAACTTCAATTACCTTATCCCTTACTCCTGAAGGACAGGATATTGCAGACGAATATATAATCTATACAATGCAGGCTGCGGATAATCGCATCATACTAAGCGGAGGGAATGTTATTACAATGAATGTACTTTATACTCCTCGTGATGCCGTTGTTAGTAGCAAATTAACTCAGTGGAATACAATAGAAACACGTTCTTTCAGTATCAAGCAAAATAATCCATGATTATGATTCATTCCATAAAAACAACACTCATCCTATTACTGATACCACTGGGCATACAAACACTTCATGCCCAGCAGGTAGCTGTTAAGACCAACGGATTGATGTTACTTGCAGGAACACCGAACCTTGGATGTGAACTGGTTACGGGGGAACATTCCAGTATGGATTTCTCTGTATTCGGACATTATCATCCTTACGGGTTGGATTCTAAGCTATTGGGATTTCAACCGGAATATCGTTACTGGTTTAATGGTCGCCCCATGATTCGTGAATATATCGGTGTAGCTGCGCTTGGTGCTACTTATGATATGCACTTCGGTGAGAATGTATATGATGGAGATGCTGTCGGGCTTGGCATAACGGCAGGTTATTCACTGTCATTAAGCAAACGTTGGAATCTCGATTTTTATGGAGGATTCGGAGCAGTTGTTTTCTGGCAAAAACAATATTACAAAAACGATAATTACGAAGATTATTTTACCGACGGTTCGGTAAAGACCAATGCTCACGGATATAAATTACTGCCTGTTAAATTAGGTGTATCTATTTCTTATATTATAAAGTAGCACAACAGTATGAAAACAGAGTTTCGACAGTTTATCAGGCTTTTGTTCCTTTTATTTGTTTATGTATCATGCTTACCTGTTGCGGCACAGCAAATAAAAGTAGTGTCGGGACGTGTGGTAGATAAAGAAACGAAGAAACCTTTTACCAATGAAGCTGTTTTCATCTATGCTTATAATACCGTTGCTGCTGCCGAAGATGCCAAAAAGAACATTGACAGCCAAAATGCGGGGCTTATGACTGCCGATGGCGAAGCCGTTGCCGATGCCGGAGGTAATTATGAAATACGTGTTGCCGAAACCGGAGCTTTGATTTTCAAGGTCGGGATAGCTCCGTGCGTTGTCGAAGCGGTTAATTACCGCATGGAAATCAATGTCAGCATTGATGCCGGTATTTTGCTCGATGACGTTTCCATTGTCGGAACCTTGCAAGACATTAGCCCCAAAGAGCAGGCTCCTACCCTGATCGGCAACAAGCTAATGATGCATAATAACTTCCCTATTCCCGCCCAGTTCGGAAAAACAAATGCACGTCTTATCATACAACCCTATGTGGTGGAATGCTCCAAGCAAGATACCATCTCTTACACCCATCCCATTATTTATGACGGAGAACAATATAAACTGACACAAGAACGCCGCATGGGGTACGACCTGAGTCGTGATCCGTTAGCGCAATTTGTCGATACTGCTGCTTTAACAGAGAAAAGAATGAATATTGAATGGCAGGATACGATTGTTGTTCCCGATCCTACTCTCAACTATTTTGGAAATGCTGTTATCCAACTTGAGGATTACAATGAAATTTACTACACAAAAACTACAAAAATAATAAGTTGTGAAGCTCGTCGTCCGCTAAAGTTTCTGGAATATTCATTGGAACAATATGATCTCGATCCTAACAAATATGTTAGGAAACCTAAGCGGGAGCTTCGCAACACAGCCACGGACATTTCACTTACCTTTCTGGTAGGTAAGGCAGAAATAGATTCCAACGATCCCGAAAATGAAATCCAACTTAATAAGTTGAAAGACAACTTGATGGACATTATTAACTGCGAAGATTGCAAGTTAAAAGAAATACACGTAACCGGTGTGTCTTCTCCCGAGGGCTCATACAGTTCCAACTATGCTTTGGCGCAACGCCGTGCCGTTTTTGCCAAACAACAAATATCCGGGATGCTCCCGCAAAGAGCTCTTTCCCGTGTGTTTATGCCTGCCCCTGATGCCCGGGTTGCCTCGTGGAATGATTTGGCGGATGTATTGGAACAAGATTCGTTGTTTACCGAAGCGGCAGAGATACGTCGTATAGTCGAAGAAAACCCTAAAAGCCAAGATGCTCAGTCCATTAAAATAAGGAAGTTGCCTTATTACCCGACTGTTATAAAAGACCACCTTCCCGCCCTCCGTTACATGAGGTTTGAATATAAACATGAAATATTCAGGGAGCTGACACCCGATGAGATATTATACCGTTATAAACATGATGATGCTTACCGCAACGGCAAAAAACAATTTGCCCTTTATGAATACTGGCATTTATTTTATCTGGTGAAAAATCCGAAGGAACTGGAATCTCTTTACAAACGTGCCTATAAGGAGTCCGAACAATTGGAAGGACAACCTTGGATACTTCCTGCAAATAACCTTGCCGTAGCCTACCTCCGCCGCGACACTGTCGATACTGCAATTCTCGAACCGTTTATCGACCGTAAAACGAGAGGAGCCAATGTGGAGCGAACCCGTCTGGATGGAGTAACAAAAGAAATTATCAATCCCGAAGAAGTAATTGCCAATCAACTGGCCATGTATCTGAAAGCAAATAACTTTGAGCAGGCGAGTGTCATGGCTCAGATACTCCCCAATACCGAAAAGAATGCGCGGTTAAAAGCTTTTGCCATGTGTTTGGGGGGATATTATAAAGGAGGGAATACGCCTGCCGAGCGTGAGGAAGCCAAAAAGACATTCAATCTGGTAAAAGAATCTTCCCCGCTCAACGAAGTGGTGATGTACCTCGCCATGGATTCCAGAGGATATGACGTCATGGCGCAGCGTGCTGCCGTTAAGTTGCCTAAAGACGATCCGAAGACATGGTATTTGAAAGCTATTATCCAGAACCGTTCCGGGGAAATAGGTTTCGAGAATGCCAAGAACTGCCTTATAAAATGCTTCTCATTGGATGAAAATTATATCCATATTGCCGAAATGGACGGTGACATAGGCAAAGACCTGTTTGAATACACAATGGATATGTATCCCACTGATAAAGACATGATTGATATATACATCCAACAGTATAATTTATAATTTAAAACGATGCCGAATTATTTGAAAACTTACATAGGACTCCTTTTTTGCCTGATGCCATTCACGGCAATATATGCACAACAAGATTCTGCAAAGACAGACAAAGGTTTCAATGCTTTGCAATATTCACTCCAGAAGCGTTACCGTGCAAAAGGATATGGATTTAAAAATAACAATTTTAAAGATAATACTTATCTCTCCGTTCAGCTAGGAATGGAAGGAATGGTGCACCGGGAAGGGGCCGACATCAAAGGCGGTCCCCGATTCGGCCTGTCGGCAGGCAAGTTGTTCACTTCCGCCCATTCCGGCAGAGTTTCATTGAACGGCGGCTGGTTCGGGCATGATCTGGACAATGACAAACTCTATCATTTCGGTATCGGTGCTTCCTATTTGTTCAACATTACATCTTACTTAAAAGGATACAACCCCTACCGGCTTTTGGAAGTATCTACCGTTGCAGGGCTTGGCTATCAGCTTTCCTGCGGAGCAGATGAAACATTTCAGGTAGGCGAATTTCATCTCGGGGCACAACTAAAGATACACATCCGCCGGCAAATAGATTTCTTCATCGAACCTTTGGTCACCTTCTATACGGATGGCATAGACCATTATTCACAAAAGAACTGGCATAAATATGATGTGGGATACAGTGCTTCCATTGGTTTTATTTATCGCCCCGAAGATCCGTTATTGGCACATAAGCGTAAAGGTGAAGTGACTGCTGAAAGTTCTTTCCTCAACAATACTTTTGTCAGTGTGGCAGGCGGCATGCAATTTCAGAATTCGGATTTCGTGAAAGACATGGGAGTTTTAAATTCCATGGGACCGCATATCAATGTATCGGTTGGCAAATGGTATGTTCCTTATTTGGGTTTGCGTTGTTCCGGCTTTTATTCTACCGATAAATGGCACGAGTTGCCCGGCAAGCAATTTGAAACAACCACTTATGCAGGATTACGGGCAGAAGGCATGCTTAATGTTTTCGGCTTCATCAAAGACCGCAAGTGGGCAAAGCGGTTATCTTTATCGGGATTACTGGGAGCGGAAATCGGGAATATGAATAAAACGGATGCGGATTTACCTATTAAAACAACTTATATGGGACTGACTGGAGGCGTACAGCTAAAATGTAACATCACTAAGCAACTGGCTGTTTTCATAGAGCCACGCGGTTCTCTTGTCCCCTATTCCAATCTGGAACCGGACCCGGCCAATCCACGCAATAGCTTCCGCAAAAATTATAGCGATAATGTATTTAATCTGAATATCGGGATAGAATTAAGACGTCCCAACTAAAATTTCCCTTTTTCAATAGAGTGTGTAAAAAATCCGATTTATGTATCCAGGCGGAGTAGAACCCCGCTCCTACAAAATGATGGCGAAAAACACTTTTACATACTCTCTCAAGAGTGAAATTAACCCCTTGACCACCAAATATCGGTTGATTAAATATATTTACTAATTATTTAATTAACAATATTAAACAATTATTCTCACATAGTCAATTCTATTTATTTTTTACTATAACTCAACAATTTATTGTTTACTAAATAACGCTTATGAATTGCAATATAGAATTAAAAAGTGGAAATTATATATAAATTTGTTAGCAAATATCATAAATCAATAAACATAGGAGTACATTTGCATCAGTTAACGTTTACACGGATTGAATGAGACAAATTGTGCGTTTTAATAAAGTTATAAAAGAAATAATTATTACAGGTGATTTTCTTGTTTTAAATACAGTCTTGGCATTGGTATGCATAGGTTGTGAAAACAGGATCTTTACAAGTTTAAACTCAGACAGTTACATCAAGATAATTATTTTTTTCAATTTTTGTTATCTCATTTCCATCCACTACATTTCACCCATTGTTCAAAACCGGTTGGTGCGTGCCGAGAATATCATAGCGAGGGTTTTGGAAACAACTACCCTGCACTTCATCCTCTGCGCCATTATCCTCGGATATATCCATATAGGCAGAGGGAAGTTCACCTTCCTGCTCATCTTTTACCTCTGCTTCACTGTGGCTTCCATAGGTTATAAATTCGGGCTCAGGTATCTTATAAAGAATTACAGGAGGCATGGAGGAAATTCACGGTCTGTCGTTTATATAGGAACCAATGATAACATTGCGGAGCTTTACAGGCAAATGTCCGGAGATCCTGCTTCCGGCTTTCGTGTGAAAGGCTATTTCGATGATTCTCCCTCTCCGCTCCTGCCCGACAGGGTTCCCTATTTAGGCGGAATAGACAAAGCAATGAACACGTTTCTGCAACAAGGAGTGGAACAGGTATATTGCTGTCTCCCCGCTTCGCGCGAAAAGGAGATTCTGCCTATCATCGACTTTTGTGAAAACCACCTGATACGTTTTTACAGTGTGCCGGATGTGCACAACTACCTGAAACGTGCCATGCATGTAGAGGTATTGGGAGAAATCCCCATTTTGTATATCCGTGAAGAACCTTTGATGCAATTGGAAAACAGGATATTGAAAAGAGGTTTCGACCTTCTGTTCTCTCTCTGCTTCCTTTGCCTGTTGTTCCCGCTTGTCTACATCATGGTGGGATGTGTGATTAAAATAACATCTCCCGGCCCTGTATTCTTTAAACAAAAACGCAGCGGGCAAGACGGGAAAGAGTTCTGGTGCTATAAGTTCAGGTCGATGAAAGTAAACAAGGATGCCGATACCGTACAGGCAACCCGGAACGATCCGCGCACAACCAAATTCGGGAATTTCCTTCGTAGAAGCAGCATAGACGAGTTACCACAGTTTTTCAACGTCCTGATAGGTAACATGTCCATAGTGGGGCCACGCCCGCACATGCTGAAGCACACGGAAGAATATTCCCGTTTAATCAATAAATACATGGTGCGCCATTTTGTGAAACCGGGCATTACCGGGTGGGCGCAGGTGAATGGTTTTCGTGGCGAAACCCGCACGCTGGACCAAATGGAGGGACGTGTGCATCGCGACATCTGGTACATAGAAAACTGGACCTTCTGGCTGGATATACGCATTATCTGGCTCACCGTCAAGAACGGTATAAGGGGAGAAAAGAAAGCCTATTAAAAACTAAAAACATAAGAACGCGATGAGATTGAAACTAAAGAAAAAAATGATGATATTGCTGCTGCCGTTTATGGTAACAGCCTGCCAGTCCTATAAAAAAGTGCCCTACCTGCAAAATGCGGAAGGGATAGGCAAAGATACGGCACTGGTTATGTATGATGCCCGTATCATGCCCAAAGACTTGCTGAGCATCACGGTAAGCACCACCGATCCCGATGTGGCGATACCTTTCAACCTCACGGTGCAAACAGCCGTAGGCGGCGCGCAAAAGAGCCTGACCTCCCAACCCACCTTGCAGCAATACTTGGTAGACAATAAAGGCAATATAGATTTCCCGGTGCTTGGCGAACTTCATGTGGCGGGGCTGACCAAAGGAGAAACCGAACTGATGGTGAAAGACAAACTGAAACCTTACATCAAGGAAACTCCCATTGTCACCGTGCGCATGACGAATTATAAGATTTCGGTGATCGGCGAAGTGACACGTCCCAACACCTTCACCATTGCCAATGAAAAAGTGAATCTGTTCGAAGCCCTTGCCATGGCGGGTGACATGACTGTTTACGGCATGCGTGACAATGTGAAACTTATCCGTGAAAACAGCACGGGCGGCCAAGACATCATCACCCTGAACCTGAATGATGCCGACATCATCCATTCACCTTTCTATTACCTGCAACAAAACGATGTGGTTTATGTAACCCCGAACAAAACAAAAGCCCGCACGGCAGATATCAGTACCAGCACCACCATCTGGTTCTCCGTAGTGGGAACGTTGGTTTCACTTGCCAGCCTGATAGTAACCATCCTCAGATAAAAAGACCGGATTATGAAAGAAGACTTGTTTGACGACATATACGAAGAAAAAGAAAAAAAGAAAGATTTCAAAACTGTTCTTTTCAGCTACCTCATTCACTGGCCGTGGTTTGTTGCCGCCATCATTGCGTGCCTTTGCACGGCATATCTTTATCTGCGCTACACACCTTCCGTTTATAACATCCAAGCATCTGTTCTTATCAAAGAAGAAAAGAAAAGCGGCTCGGGCACGGGAGCAATGGAAGCATTGGCAGATTTGGGATTCATGACTTCGGCGGACAATATCGACAATGAAGTGGAAATCCTGCATTCCAAATCACTGATCAGGGACGTGGTAACGGAATTGAAACTATACACCACTTACATGTATAAAGGACGAATCGGCAAAGTGGAGCTTTACGGCAGTAGCCCCGTCACGGTGGATATGAACGAAGCAGACTTGCAACGACTGAAAGAGCCGGTGTCCGTGGAGATACTCCTTGCTCCCGGCTCCGCACTCCCCGACTCCATAGCCACGGAAGCTGGTATGCTGGCTGTTACATATAATCCGGATATGGACCAAACGGAAGATGAAAGAGTGATTATTGTCACGATTGCCCCGCCCATGCAAGTGGCGAAAGCCTACGGAAGCGCTCTCACGGTGGAAGCAACTTCCAAAACAACGTCTATCCTTGCCATTTCTTTGGAAAGTACCAATAAGCAGCGGGGGGAAGATTTTGTGAACAAACTGATTGAGGTGTATAACCGCAATGCCAACAATGATAAAAATGAAATAGCACAAAAAACGGCGCTTTTCATTAATGAGCGCATCGGGATTATCAGCCGGGAGTTGGGAACTACCGAAGACGAACTTGCCACATTCAAGCAAAATGCAGGATTGACAGATCTCACCAGTAATGCACAACTCACATTGACTGAAAACTCGGAATATGAAAAGAAAAGGGTGGAAAACGGAACCCAACTGAACCTGATCGATTATTTAACGGAATATATTTCAAATCCCGCCAACCGGAACACAGTGCTCCCCGTGAATGTGGGATTGGCAGACGAATCTTTATCGGGATTGATAAGCAAATATAATGACCTGATATTGGAACGTAACCGCTTGCTGCGCACTTCATCGGAGAAGAACCCGGCGATTGCCGCACTCAACGGAAATATTCAATCCATGCTTGCCAATATAAGCACCACGATAGGCAGTGTGCGCAAGGGGCTGCTCATCACCCAAAAGGACATTGAACGGGAAGCGGGAAAATATACCGACCGAATCAGTAACGCACCGATACAGGAGCGCCGTTTGGTCAGCATTTCCCGTCAGCAGGAAATCAAGGCAAGCCTGTACCTCATGCTGTTGCAAAAACGGGAGGAAAACTCCATTGCTCTTGCAGCCACGGCAGACAATGCACGCGTCATCGACACGGCTATGGCAGATGAAATTCCCGTATCCCCGAAACGTTCCGTCATTTGGCTGCTGGCTCTCATTTTCGGCATCGGGATACCGTTCGGTGTCATTTACTTGATCAAGGTACTCAGTTTCCGCATATCGAGCCACGAAGAAGTGGAAAGGCTTACCGGACTTCCCATCATCGGGGATATACCCTTGTCGGAAGAAAAGAAAGCCATTGCGGTGGAAGAAAACAACAATGACCTCATGGCGGAAATATTCCGTGGAGTGCGATCCAACTTACTGTTCAGCCTGAATGGGAATGACCGTAAAGTAGTGATGGTCACCTCTACGGTAAGCGGTGAAGGAAAAACGTTCATTGCATCCAATCTTGCCATGAGCCTTGCCCTGTTGGGGAAAAAGGTGGTACTCGTGGGACTGGACATCCGCAAGCCGGGCTTGAACAAGGTTTTCTCCTTGCCGCATAAAATAAACGGCATCACACAATATTTGTCCGCTCCGCAGGAAACGGATTTAATGTCGCTGCTGCTTCCGTCGGGAATGAATCCGAATTTACAGATTCTTGCCGGAGGTATCGTTCCTCCCAATCCCACGGAACTCCTCGCAAGGGAAGCACTGCCTGCTGCGATTGATATATTGCGCCGGAACTTCGATTACGTTGTCTTAGACACTGCTCCCATAGGCATGGTGACAGACACTTTGATGATTGCCCGCACGGCGGATGCAACGGTTTATGTGTGTCGCGCGGATTATTCCCATAAAAGCAACCTCGAATTGGTAAACGAACTCGTTGAAAGCAATAAGTTCTCCAATGTATCTATTGTGATTAACGGGATAGATATGAATAAGAAGAAGTATGGCTATTACTATGGCTACGGCAAATATGGTAAATATGGCCAATACTACGGATACGGAAAGAAATATGGCTATGGCTACGGGTATGGGAATAGTGATAAGTAACTAGTGATTAGTGGTTTAGTGATTAGTGATAAGTAATTTAGTGATTAATCTTCCCTCTTGAGAGGGGAAAAAAAACAATAAAAAGCTCCGTTTATCTTTTACGAATGTAAGAGGTAACGGCGTAGCGCACCCGGAAGTATGGTAAAAAGACAATGGCTGGCAGCTTATGTGCGGCTCTATCATGAAAAGAAAACATGCGACAGGCTCACTGCCATGGGAATTGAGAATTTCCTCCCTGTACAGGAGGAGATTCACCAATGGAAAGACCGTAAAAAGAAAGTGGAACGTGTGCTTATCCCCATGATGATATTTGTGCATGTCAGTGCCCCCGAACGTTCGCTTGTGCTCACCCTGTCTGCGATCAGCCGTTACATGGTGTTGCGAGGGGAACATGTGCCGGCGGTGATTCCCGATGCACAAATGGAACGTTTTAAATTCATGCTCGACTATTCCGAGGAAGCCATTGAAATGTGTACCGCTCCCCTTGCTCCCGGTCAGATGGTAAAGGTAATCAAAGGGCCGCTGAAAGGCCTCGAAGGAGAACTCGTTACCATTGAGGGAAAAAGCAAAGTAGCCGTGCGCATTGAAATGTTGGGCTGTGCCCATGTAGATATGCCGGTGGGGTTTGTGGAGGGGATGGAGGAGATAAATTACAAAATTTGATGCGATATTCATTTCAAATCCTTATCTTTGTATAACTAAAACAGCCCGATGGAAAAGAAAACTTACAAAATAGAAGAAGAAAAGGAAGTGAAAGCTCAAGAGCCTGCTGCTGCTTATTACACAGCCGGCAACCTCCATGATTATATTTCAAATATTCCTCAAGAACTACTTCGCCGGTGTATAGGTCAAGCCATTGAAGATGTTGAAAATGGCAGAACAATATCCCATTCGGAAGCGGATGCATTGATTAAATCGCGCTTAGGATGGAAATAAGATGGTCTGCTTTCGCCCTTGACAGCATGGTAGAAATACTAAAATATATAGAACTAAATTTTGGAAAAGAAACTTCATTAAATGCATATCAAAGGATAAATGAGCACATCTCTTTATTAGGAAATTTTCCATTTTTGGGAGTGTCTGATAACCATTTAAATACTCCTAACATTGAAGTACGCCATCTTGTCTGTTCTCCGAGCATAATTTATTATTTAATTGATAACAATACAATTACAGTTGCTTCTATTTTTGATTGCAGACAATCAAAAGAAACGATGGAAAAAACTCTTAGTGAGATATTGAAGCTGTATTAATAATTTAATTATACTCCTTCCCCGCATCAAAGCAAGGGCAAGCCTTGTGAATATCGGCACTTAATTGGTAATGTCCCAAGACTTTTATATCTCCGAAAGCATGACGGAGGGCATATATAAGATCACGCATGGAAGAACGTTGCTGCCAAGTGCGTGTATCGGCAGGTTTGCCGTCGGCATCCAATCCGCCCTCGTAACAAATACCGATGCTGTGAAGGTTGAAACCTTTGGCATGTGCGCCGATCT